>Ga0326727_10000356_pt1 | contig 190701 bp, 160 predicted proteins | sample MB2enrmetagenome_FD_207643 | JGI IMG/M metagenome (GOLD analysis project Ga0326727, IMG submission 207643) | Lab enriched peat soil microbial communities from McLean, Ithaca, NY, United States - MB29MY | ecosystem: Environmental > Terrestrial > Soil > Wetlands > Peat | place: USA: New York... | reverse complement strand
TGGGCGGGCCGGGATGGAAGAAGACGTATGCGGTGCAGGCGCAGTATCGCGCGGAACAGTTTGAAAAGGTGCTGCGGTTTACGACCCAGAACGAGTGCCGGATGGGGGCGCTGGTTCGGCATTTTGGCGACGTGGAGGATGCGAGCAGGCCGTGCGGGTTGTGCGACGTGTGCGATCCGGCGGGTGCGGTGCTGCGGCTTTTCAGGCGGGCATCGGCGGAGGAACAACGGATTGCGCAGGCGATTGTGGACGATTTGAGGCCGGTGAACTACAAGGCTGCCGGGACGCTGCAACGGAATCTTGAACTGGTGGGCAGGATGGGCCGGGACGAATTCGATGGGCTTCTGGGTGCGATGGTGCAGGCGGGACTGGTCGAGATTGAAGAGGCGGAGTTTGAAAAGAATGGAGAGGTGCTGAAGTTCCGCAAGGTGAGGCTGACGGAGCTTGGGCGTGAGCTGCAAACGGTTTCGCATTTGGAGCTTTTGATCAGCGACGGGATTGTGGAAGAGTTTTGTGGACGGGTTGAGGCTCCGGCGCGGGGGAAAAAGGCGAAGACTGGGAAGAACTCGGGCGAGATTGGAAAGGTGAAGACGAGTGGGGCCGTTGAAGCGAAAACGGCTGTGACGACTGCGGCGCCGATGACGGCAATTGAAGAAACGCTGGCGGAGCGGATCAAGGAGTGGCGTGCGGCAGAAGCAAAGCGGCTGAGGGTTCCGGCGTATGTGGTGTTGCATGATCGAACGGTGAAGGCGCTGGCACAGGCGCGACCTGCGAATCCGAAACAACTGCTGGCTATCGACGGGATGGGGCCGGCAAAGGTGGAGAAATTTGGAGAGGCAATTTTGGGGTTGTGTGCTCAGGTTCCCACCCATCCGCGATGAAACTGCGGATGGATGGGGCACGCGCATCCCAGTAACAGGGAAAATGCCCCAGAGCCTATCCGCAAATAGTAGCGCCGGTCTCCAGACCGGCTGTACTGGCGGCTTCCTAGCCGCCTGATGCGGTTTGTGCGGGCCAGGAGACCCGCACGACAGCCGCTCTGGAGAGCGGCGCTACAAATTCGCTAATCGCGGATAAGCTCTTAGCTGACGCGTTCGATCGTGACGGACTCGACTACGACGGGCTTGTGGGGTTTGTCGCGGCCGTCGCGGGGGACGAGGGAGATTTTGGTCACGATGTCCTGGCCATCGACGACTTCGCCGAAGATGGTGTGGTTGCCGTTGAGCCAGGGAGTAGGCGCGACGGTGATGAAGAACTGGCAGCCGTTGGTGTTGGGTCCGGAGTTGGCCATGGCCAGCTTGCCCGCTTTGTCGAACCGGTGGGGCGCGCCTTTGGTTTCGTCCTGGAAGCGGTAGCCGGGGCCACCCATGCCGGTGCCCGCGGGGTCGCCGCCCTGGATCATGAAGTCGGGAATGACGCGGTGAAAGACGGTGCCGTCGTATAGCTTGTCCTTGGACTTGGCGCGGGTGACCGGGTGCGACCACTCCTTGGAGCCCTCGGCGAGCTCGATGAAGTTCTTGACGGTGATGGGCGCGTCGGCCTCGAAGAGACGGACGACGATCTTGCCTTCGGTGGTCGAGAAGACGGCGTAGGTTCCTGCAGATAGGGGCAATTGAAACTCCTGATTGATGGTTAGTAAATGGTAAATTGCGTTTCAAGATTCCAACAGTGTTATTGCGGGACCACTTGTTGGCTGTTAAAGATGACGTTGATGGTCGTGCTCACTTCGACAGGTGCGTGATTCAGAAGGTAGGGTCTGTATTCCCATTGCTTCACGGCACCGATTGAAGCTTGGCGAAGGACTTCAGGACCACTGATGACCGTGAGATCAGAAACGTGGCCATCTGTGCCTATAGTCGCTTGCAACACCACTGTTCCCCAGATATGAGCTGCTCTGGCCTCGTGCGGATAAACGGGAGGTACCTTCTTCACGAGCAGGCCTTGTGCGACTCCCGCGGAAATATTCACAATTTTTGGCTGCGCGAGTTCTAGGAAAGCATCACCGGCTAGCGGCGGCATGGGCTGGCCTTCGCGGACGATGGTGACTTTTTTGAGGATGACGGGGGTGAGCGGCTTGTCGTTGCCATCGCGCGGGACGCGGGCGATGGCTTTGACGACATCGACGCTGGCATCGTCGCACTGGCCGAAGAGAGTGTAGTGCTGGTTGAGGGATTCGACGGCCTGCTCGGTGATGAAGAACTGGCTGCCGTTGGTGTTGGGTCCGGAGTTGGCCATGGCCAGCTTGCCGGGCGCGTCGAAGTTCAGGTTGGGATCGAACTCGTCGTTGAAGGAGTAACCGGGATCGCCCATGCCGGTGCCGACAGGGTCGCCGCCCTGGATCATGAACTCGGGAATGACGCGATGGAAGGTGGTGCCGTTGTAGAGCGGCTTGTTGTGCTGCTTTTTGTGGGTCACGGGGTCGGTCCAGTCGATGGCGCCCTCGGCTAGGCCGATGAAGTTGGCCACCGCCTTGGGGGCCTGCCGCTGATAGAACTGGCAGGTGATGCGGCCCATGGAGGTATCCATGACCACGAATGGGCCATTGGGGCGGGTGAGGGCCGAACCAGTTGCCTGAGGCGCATCGGGCAGGTCCGCCGCAGGCTTGGGCTGCTGGGCCAGAGCCGAGACGGAAACGAATGCGGAGATGGCGGAGATGAGGAGGGAATGCTTGATGTTCATGACGAGTTTGAGGGTAAATCATGTGGGGCGGGGAGGGAAAGAAGCAGTGGTTAGTGGTTAGCCTGCCCGCCTACAATTCAGCGAGTTAGCGCCGCTTGCGCGGGGTTGGAAAGTTAGCGGGTTAGCGAGCGCATCGATGCCTCTCAATATTTCCCTTGACGTTCTACCCATAGATTGTCTATATATTGATTCATGAATAGAAAACCCGATCTGATGCCTGGAACGCTGGACATGCTGATTCTGAAGACGCTGACCCGTGCGCCGCTGCACGGATACGGGATTGCGCTGTCGATCAAACGGCTGTCGGACGATGTGCTGACGGTGGAAGAGGGCTCGCTTTATCCGGCGCTGCAGCGGCTGCTGTTGCAGGGCTGGGTGAAGGCGGAGTGGAAGATGACGGAGACCAACCGGCGGGCGCGGTTTTATACGCTCACCGCGGCGGGACGAAAGCAACTGGGGATTGAGTTGACTCAGTTCGAACAGATGATTATGGCGATTGGGCGCGTGCTGAAGGATGCGGAGGCCTAGACGAAGATGATTGAGAAACTGGCGAGGAAGGTCGCGATTCTATTTGGGCGCAAGCGGTTCAGGAGGGACCTGGACGAGGAGATGGCCTATCACCGGGCGCAGGCTGAGCAAGAACTGGTTGACGGGGGCATGACGCCGGAGTCTGCTCGATTTGCGGCGATGCGGCAATTTGGAAATGCAACGCGGCTGAAGGAACACAGTCACGAGGCGGTCAGCTTCTGGTTCGAGCATCTTTGGCAGGACTTCCGCTATGCCATTCGCCAACTGATGCGGTCGCCCGGCTTTGCGGCTGCGGTGGTGGGAACCCTCGCTCTGGGTATTGGCGCCACTACCGCCATCTTCACGCTGGTTTACGCAACACTGCTGCGGAGCCTGCCTTTTCCGGAAGCAGATCGAATCGTCCGCATTCACGATGTGCGGCTGCAGGGGCAGTCCACCGGCGGGCTGGTGGGCGCGGCGAGGTACTACGATCTCGAAGCCCGCAGCAAATTGTTCGAGAGCACGGGATTCTTCATCTTTGACGAGACCACGCTGATCGCGGGCACGCAACTCCCTGTGTCTGTGCGGGGCACGGCAATCAACGCCGGTTTTTGGAGTATCTTCGGCGTGCAGCCAATGCTGGGGCGCACCTTCAACGAACGAGACGACCAGCCGAACGCGCCGCATGTGGCAGTGCTGAGCTACAAGGCATGGCGGCAGATCTTCGGCGGTGACCCGAGCGTGGTGGGCAGGCAAGTGACGATTGAGAAGATCTCGACCATGATCGTCGGAGTGATGCCGGAGAGCTTTAATGTGCCCAATGGGATCGACCTCTGGCGTCCGGCGCAATTCAATCCAAGCCAGTGGAACACATACCGCGGCGACGGAACGCGATTCCTGAATATGGTTGCGCGCTTGAAGCCCGGCGTCACGGTGGCGATGGCCGAGAGCGATCTCAAACGAATCGGCGCGCAGCTTGCGCTGGAACATCCAAGCACAGACGGGAAGTGGCAGTTTGACACGATGTCGCTGCGGGACGATCTATATGGACAACTGCGTCCGGCGCTGGCCGCATTGCTGATCGCATCGGGATTCCTGCTGCTGATTGCCTGCCTCAACGTAGCCAATCTGCTGCTGACGCGGGCCACGGGACGGCAGCGCGAGGTGGCGCTGAGACGCGCATTGGGAGCGTCGGCGGGCCGCATCCGATTGCAGTTTCTAACGGAAAGCACGGTGCTGGCGCTGGCGGGGGGCTGCGCCGGTTTGGCATTGACATGGATACTGGTGCATGCTGTGGCAAGCAAGCTTCCGGGCCGGCTGGGCGCACCGGGAACGGTGGAGATGAGCTGGCCCGTGGTATGGTTCGCCTTTGCCGTGTCGGTGGCTTCGGGCATCGCGTTTGGGCTTGCACCGGCCTTGCGCCAGAAAAGCGGCGCACTGATGGCGAGCCTGAAACAGGGCGAGCGGAGCCTGGCAGGAACGGCGGGAGGTAGAGTGCGCAATGCATTCATTGCCGTTCAGGTGGGACTGTCACTGGTGCTGCTGGTTGGCGCATCGTTGTTGGCTCAGTCGATGTGGAACCTGCTGAAGTCGCCGCTGGGTTTCGCGCCTGATCATGTGCTGACATTTCGCACCGTCCTACCGTGGAATGCCGACGCGGCAGCGATCCGGAGCTTTTATGGGGATGTGCAGCGCCGGATTGCATCGTTGCCAGGGGTGGATGCAGTGGGGCAGATCAGCGCCTTGCCAACCGAGGACTGGCACCTTCGAACTACGTACGACGCCGACTGGATGCCGCGGTCAGTTCATAAAGACGCGGTCAACGTTGAGGTCAGGGCCATATCCGGCGACTACTTGCCTGCTATCGGTACGCCATTGCTGGCCGGCCGGCCTTTGACCGGCGCCGATGCCAGCGCGACGGCGACATCAGTGTTGGTCAACCGCGCATTCGTACGCGAATATGGTCCGAATCAGAATCTGATCGGAAGACATTTGTTCAGTGACGACGGACCGATGGAGATTGTGGGCGTGATCGGCGATGTGCGCGGGACCGCCGGCTCGATAGCCCACGAAACCGGACCGGAGATGTACTTTTCGGCCGATGGGCAGCATCCGGTCACGAGGCGCTCGTTCGTGGTGCGCACGGCCGTGCCACCGGAGCAGCTAATTCAGGCAATCCGTGAGCAGGTGCACGGCGCTGATCCGCAGCAGGCGATTTCCGATGTGCAGACGATGGACGATCGGCTCGATCAATCCGTGGCTCAGCCGCGGGTGAATATGGCGCTGATGGCGTCATTTGCCTTGATTGCTCTATTGCTGGCATGCGTGGGGATTTACGGCGTGGTGGCGTGGTCGGTTGCGCAGCGCGTGCAGGAGATTGGCGTACGCATGGCTCTGGGCGCAACGCGAGGGCAGATTCTGCGGCTGTTTGTGCGCCGTACGGCATGGGCGGCGCTGACCGGGGTGGCGGCTGGGACTTGCGCTGCTCTATTTCTGACGCGTCTGCTGCGCAGCCAACTCTACGGGGTTGCGCCGGACAATCCGTGGATTTATTCCGCTTCAATTCTGTTGCTGCTTTTTCCGTTATTGATCGCAACTGTGCGGCCGGCGCTTCGCGGCGCCTCGGTCAATCCCGTGGATGCGCTGCGCGCCGAATAAGGTTTTGAGAGGAGAGTTTTGAATGGACGCTGTCCGCCGTTTTATGGGCAAGCTGGCGATTTTGTTGGGCCGCGCGCGGTTCAGGAACGAGCTGGACGAAGAGATGGCGTTTCATTGCGAGCAGGCCGAGCAGGAGCTGATTGCCAATGGCATGACGCCGGAGGCCGCTCGATTTGCGGTGATGCGGCAGTTTGGCAACACGACGCGGCTCACGGAACGCAGCCACGAGGTGGTTGGATTCAGCATTGAAACGGTGATTCAGGATCTGCGATTTGCGCTGCGGCAATTGAGAAAGAATCCAGGGTTTGCAGTGACAGCGGTTTTGATTCTGGCGCTGGGCATCGGGGCGAGCACGGCAATTTTTGCGTTTGTTGATGCGGCGCTGATCAAGCCGCTGCCCTATCCGAACCCGACGCGCCTGATGGATGTGACGGAGAGCCTGACGCTGTTTCCACGAGGTAATTTGTCTTATGCGGATTATGTCGACTGGAAGCGGATGAACACCGTCCTGAGCTCATTGGAGGTTTACACCGGGACCGGCTACGGACTCAGTACGCCGGCCGGTACAGAGCCGGTTCCAGGTGCGCGAGTGAGCGCGGGATTCTTTCGCACGCTGGGGATTGCGCCGATGCTGGGCCGCGATTTTCGATCGAGCGAGGACGTCCCGGGCGCGGCTCCGGTGGCGATGTTGAGCTATGAGGCCTGGCAGAGACGGTTTGGCGGAAGAAACGACGTAGTTGGGCAATCGGTGAATCTGAGCGGGGTTGCACACACGATTGTCGGCGTGCTGCCCAAAGATTTTGCGTTTGCATTGCGGAATGATGCGGAGTTCTGGGTGGTGTTGCAGCCCACAACTCAATGCGAAAAGCGGCGCAGTTGCCACGATCTTTACGGCGTGGGAAGGCTGAAGGACGGCGTGACGGTGGAGCGTGCACTGGCAGAGATGAAAGCGATCGCGGCAGAGTTGGAGAGGCAGTATCCGGATTCCAATCGCGGGCAAAGCGCAAGTGTGATGCCTTTATCGGATGCAATTGTGGGGGATATCCGGCCCATTTTGCTGGTGCTGCTGGGGGGCGCGGGGTTGCTGCTTTTTATTGCGTGCGTTAATGTGTCGAGCTTGCTGCTGGTGCGTGCGGAGAGCCGCAGGCGGGAGATCGCGGTACGCGGGGCGCTGGGCGCGTCGCGGCTACGGCTTAGTGGGCAGTTTGTCACCGAGGCTATGGCGCTGGTGTTGGCTGGAACAGCGGTGGGCCTGCTGCTTGCGGATGGCGGAATGCAGGTGCTGCGGGGCCTGATCTCGAAGCGCATGATGATCGGGATGCCGTTTTGGCGAGAGCTTGGACTCAATAGGGATGTGCTGCTCTTCGCCGCTCTGCTGGCTGTCTTTGCCGCGGCGCTGTTTTCGATCACACCGATTCTTCACTTCAGGTTTTCGCAAATGCGGGAGGGGCTCACAGAGGGCGGGCGCAATTCAGCGGGGCGGTTGTGGCGGAGAATGGGAGCTCAGCTTGTGGTGATCGAACTGGCTACGGCCATGATTTTGCTGACGGGCGCAGGGCTGCTGGGCAAGAGCCTCTACAAGCTGCTGCATCTTGACCTGGGCTTCGAGCCAGATCATCTGGCACTGGTCAACATCGGACTGCCTGAATCGGCGTTTGCCAAGAACGAGCAGGTGGTGGCGTTTCAGCGGGAGGTGCTGAAACGGGCCGAACAGTTGCCCGGAGTGCAATCGGCGGGCATTACGGGCGACCTTCCGGTGAGTTGCAACTGCGACACAGACTGGGTGCGGTTTGTGGGGCGGCCTTACAACGGGATTCACAACGAGGTAAACGAGCGGGAAGTGAGTGCAGGTTATTTCGCAATGCTGCACGTACGGCTCAAGAGTGGGCGGTTCTTCACCGACGGGGACGATGCGACGAAGCCGAATGTGGCGATCATCAACGAGGCGTTCGCGAGGAAGTATTTTCCCGGCGAGGATCCAATAGGGAAGAAGATGGGAGACACGGAGCTGACGCCGAAGACGATCAAAGAAATTGTCGGCGTCGTAGAAGACTTCAGAGATGCCAACCTCGATGCGGAGCAATGGCCGGCGGAGTATGAGCCGTTCAGTCAGAGCCCGGACACGTATTTCTCTCTCGTGGTTCGCACAGCGCAGGATGAGAGCGCGATTTTGCCGACGCTGGCGCCGATGATTCACCAGGTGAATCTGGGCGCGGGAGTGGACGGCGAGAACACGATGACGCAGCGGATCAACGAATCGCCGGCGGCCTATATTCATCGTTCGGCGGCGTGGCTGGTGGGCGGATTCGCGGCGCTGGCGCTGGTGTTGGGTGTAGTGGGGCTTTACGGCGTGATTGCTTATTCGGTGAGCCAGCGGATGCGGGAGATCGGCGTGCGCATGGCGCTGGGAGCGCAAAGAAGCACGGTTTATCAGCTCGTGTTGAGTGAGGCGGGGCGTCTGATTGCTTTAGGCGTGGTGGTGGGTTTGGCTGGATCGATTGGGGCGGCGATGCTGATGCGCAAGCTGCTGTTTGGGGTGCAGGCTTGGGATGCCGAGACGCTGATTGGAGTGTCGGCGGTGCTTGCGGTTGCGGCCATGCTGGCCAGCTATTTCCCGGCGCGAAGGGCGGCTTCAGTGAATTCCACGGAGGCACTGAGGGCGGAGTAGGACAAAGAGGCGCCGGATTGGGTTCTTCGCATCCCACCCATTTCGCCAAGGGGTCGGTGAAATGGGGCGCCCATTGCATTGATCACTTATGCCTGGTGCTGGTTTGCTGTTAGACGAGGCGGAGGAAGCGGTCGGTGCGGAGTTGGGCGCCGGGGAAGACGAGGTCGAGGTTGGTTGCGCCAAGGGTTTTGGCAACTGCTTCGCCGAGGACCTGGCGGAAGTCGGTGGTGACGGCTAGGTCGCGGCCTTCGTTGAGCTGCTCGTCGGCGAGGCCGGGCCAGCGGCCGTAGACCTTGCCGCCTTTGACTTGACCGCCGAGGACAAACATGGCGTTGGCGTGGCCGTGATCGGTGCCGCCGGTGCCATTTTCGCGGGCTGTCCGGCCGAATTCTGACATAGTGACCAGGGTTACGTTTTCGGCGCTGTCGCCGAGGTCGCGCCAAAAGGCGGCGATGCTCGAGGAAAAGTCGCGGAGGCGGTCGGCGAGTTGGCCGGTTACGCCGCCCTGATTTTGATGGGTGTCCCAGCCGCTGACGTCAGTGAAGGCGGCTTCGACGCCGAGGTTGGCCTTGAGCAGTTGGGCGATCTGCTTCATGTTGTTGCCGAACTCGGTGTTGGGGTATTCGACGCCGGGACCGGGCTTGTACTGGGCTGGGTTGGCGTCGCGGAGCATCTTGACGGCCTGGAATGTTTCATCGCCGGTGGCGTGGAAGATGCTGTCACCGGAGTCGCCATACATGGCCTGGAAGGCGGCGGCCGCGGGCGTGGGAGCGGGGCCGCGATTGGGAGCGCCGACGACGAAATTATTGACGTTGGAAAGAGCGATAGCGGGGATTTTGCCGGCGAGAGTGCGCGGAACCTGGGCGCCGAGGGCCAGAGCGCGGAAGGCAGTGTGTTCCCGGTTATGGCGAAGGTCTTCCGATTGAAGAGCGCGGTTGAGCCAGCCGTCTTCGGTGGCCTTGACGCCGGGCGTGCCTGACTCCATGTAGTCCTGGGCGTCGAAGTGGGAGCGGGACATGTCGGGCGAGCCGGCGGCATGGACAACGGCAAGATGACCTTGGTCATAGAGGGGCTTGAAGGCTGCGAGCGAAGGATGGAGACCGAAGAGGCCGTCGAGATCGAGGACCTGGTTGGCGGGGATGGCGATGCCGGGACGCATGGCGTAGTAGTTCTTCTCGCGGTAGGGGACCACGACGTTGAGGCCGTCGGCTGCGCCGCGTTGAAAGATGACGACGAGGCGGCGGCCAGGCGAGGCAGCGGTTTCGGCCATGACGGAGCGGACCAGAAAGCTGGGAATGACGGTGGTGCCGGCAATGGCGAGAGCGCCGTTGCGAAGGAAGAATCTCCGGTTGGTCTGCATGGCGTACCTCGTGTGACTAACTCATGATGTTATCGGCGTTGAAATTCCGGGGAGCCGAGTAACAATCCAGCTAACAGTTGGTCCTGGCGATTGAGCGCGGCGGTAGCTTGAGACTGGTTACTTGGCATGGCGGCTGCGGGAATTGGTCTCGCTGGCGTGGCGGCTGGTGCGGTCTGCTGTTGAAACTGGTCAAGGACGGCGGCTCGCGTTGAGCCGCTGACGCCCCCGGCAACGAGAACGGCTTCGAGACGCTGCTCTTCTGACTCGGGAGTAGGAGTTGAGCCCGCAACGGTCTGTTCGGGCCAGGCAATAGCAATTCGGGGAAGCTTGTTGGCGGCGAGCCTGAGGGCGAAGTTCATGCGGTTGACGAGGGCGCCTGTGCTAACCCAGGTGGAGGCCTGCCAGTTATAACCCGTGGGAGGAATAGCTCCGTAAAGCGGCATGCCCATGTCGCGGAGAGCGTTGACGAAGGGCTGCATGTTATCCATGGCTGCATTGCTCGCGCGGGTTTCGCTGCAGGCGCGGGCGGCGGAGACGACAAACTCAAGCGGGGTTTTGACCTTGGCGCGATAGGAGTCCGCGGCCCAGAACTCAGGCGAATGATAGAGGGCGCCGAGCACCGCGGAGATATCGCCGCCGCTGGAGAGATAGGTCTTGGCCATGCGATCGACGAGGGATTGCGGGGGATCGTCGCCGACAAAACGAATGGCAAGTTTGCGGGAGATGAATTTAGCAGTGGCCGGTCGCGTGGCAAGCATGTGGAGTAACTGGCGGCCTTCGTCTTCGCCACGGTCTTTGAATTTCTTGCCCATGACCTTCTTGGTTCCAGGCTCATGGCGGGACTCATCGAATTTGAACTCGCCGCCGCGCGCGGGCCGATCGACGGTCCAGCCGGTGAGGACGCGCGCTACCTGGGTTACATCAGCTTGCGTATATCCTCCGTTGACGCCGAGGGTGTGCAGTTCCATTAGCTCGCGCGCGTAGTTTTCATTCAGGCCTTCGGGAGCTTTTCGCTTGGCATCGGGGTTGCGCGCGGCTTTAGTTTTGTTGCGCTCGGCTACCGGCGAATCGGGACCCATGCTGCTGGAGTTATCGAGATAGAGAAGCATGGCCGGACTGTGCGCCGTAGCTTCAAGCAGGTCTTCGAACTTACCCAGAGCGAGTGGTCGAATTATGTCGCGCTCATAACTGACGAGATAGTAGGGAGTTTCTTCGTTTTTGTGGAGATAGACGTTGAAGTGGTTTAGCCAGAAGTCGGTCATAACTTCGTGAAGCTGGGCGCTGGAGTAGATATCGCGAGTTAGGCGTTGGGCGGCTAACTCATCGATAACTACGCGCTGGGGATTCTCGAGGGCGTCGACAAACTCGCGCTGGATGGGGCTTAGATCGGCGATGAGCGCGGCGTGCTGCTGGGGCTTGAGGGCCTTGCGGAAGCTGTCGAATTCGGGTTGGCGCATAGTTCCCAGCAGATTGATGCGCTGCGATGGTGGGAGGGCCAGGATGCGGTCGATTTGGTCCGGAGGAAATGGCGGCTGAGCGGGATTAGCGGCGGCAGCCATCATGTTCATTTGGCCGGAGTCGGAAGCCTGGGTTGGCGCGGGGGCGATGGAAGCCTGCTGCTGGTTTTTCTGTTCGCGTTCCTGGCGGCGCTGCTCGACGCGGGCAAGCTCGTTTTCATAGATGGGCCTGAGCGCGGGGTGTTGCGGCATGGTTGCTTTGCCGTCGGCTATCTGGCGGATGATGGCGTTGCTGGGAAAGCGAAAGAGCAGGGTCTGCGGGTCCAACTGCATGGCAGGGAACTGAGCGAGGCGGGCATTGAGGCCGGATTGGTCGAGGGTGTCGGGGTGCAACTGCTGGCTGAACCATTGATCGAGGCCCATGGCGCGAATGGCTTCAAGGTCACCGGGACGCGGTCCGAAGGTGAAACGGTTGAGGGCGTGGAGGATTCGCTGGTCGCCGTGCAACTGGCCGGATTCATAAGGCGGCCTTGCGTGGCTGGGAGTTTTGGCGGTGGGGGAGGGATATGTCTCTGCGAACCCAGGCGCGGATGGGCCGATAAGGCTGATCGACATCAGGGCGGCTAGCGTCGCTTTGAAGCGTTGCATCGATGGCGCTCCTGGGGAAGGTGGCCGGAGTGCAAGCACGGCGCGAGCTTTCCACCTATTGGAACCCAGGATACGCCGTTTAGTTGTGCGGGCCGAATAGCAATTAGGTGTGATTGCGGCGGGCCGATGGATGTCTGAGGCGAAACGGCTTGGCGGGGAGGGAGAGTTGTTGCATGGGGATCAGGGGGATGTCGGCGGCGATTGGCAGGCGCTCCAACGGCATTTCGGGGACATCTGGGACGATGCAGACTCCGCAACCCATGTCGCTGATCACAAGAGTGACATCTTTGTGCATCTCCCCAGTCAATTCAACCTTTTCTTCGACCCAGGTTGCGAATCCCTGGGACCGAACCGTCAGTTTGTAGGTTCCTTGATCCAAATCGACGACGGCTTGGCCGGTGTTATCGGTAACTGCTTCGAATTGCGAGCTTGTGGCTTGGTTGGTGGCCGCGATGCGCGCCCGGTACGCGAGCACCGGTCTGATCCGTGACGAGCACGGTGACTGTGGCCTTTGCTTGCTCCTGGGCGAGAGTTGTGGAGGCGCATAGCGCGAGAACGATGGAGGCAATGCGTGCATTTGCCATGCGCACAGTCTGGCACATTTTTATCGGGGCTTTCAAGCGGAGAGGAGAAGTGTGGCAACCAGCTTTGCCGGTTTGATCGGCGAAAGGCTTTGCTGATTGAGTGTATTGGCTTCCCACCCATTCGCTAGAAAAAAGCGAATGGATGGGGCACCCAGATTCGGACAGGGCGACAGCTTTAAGGACAACCGCAGGTCCTTCGACTCCGCTACGCTTCGCTCAGGATGACAGCTTTTTTTGGGGGTCGACTTCGCTTGGGACAGGCTCGGGGCACCCGGCTTTAGCTGGCCTTCTTTTCTATCGACTCAATTCTTGCATCGTGGCGGCCAAGCTCACGGAAGAACTGCCCCAGGTCGCCCTGTACGCGATCGATGCGGCCATTCAGTTCGGTCTGTAAATGATCAATGCGGCCATTGAGTTCGGTCTGCATACGATCCATGCGACCATTTAGTTCAGCCTGCATATGACCAATGCGACCATTTAGTTCAGCCTGCATATGACCAATGCGACCATTTAGTTCAGCCTGCACATGATCCAGGCGGGCATCGGTAGAGGAAAAACGAGCGTCAATGGCGTTGAAGCGCGAATTGTTGAACAAAATTCCGGCGAAGATCGTCACGATGACAACGGCGAATCCGATAATCTCGTTCATGAGCCTCCCCTTTCGACCGCTGCAACATCCGCGCGACTAAAAGATGCGAGATTGGCTTTTTGCGCCAGCGCTCTTTGAAGTCCGATTATACACCGGGCTCAATTTCAATCGACAATTTCAGGCCTGATAAGGGGCGGCGAAGTTCAGCAGCCTTTTTTGCAGCGGGCCATGATGGCGGCGTGGAGGCGTTCGCGGAGGTCGGGGGGAAGGTCGTAGATCTGGTGGGAGCGATAGATTTCGATGGTCTTGCGGGTGGTGTTGAGGGTGACCTCGCAGTGGCCGCAGCCGTGAAGATGCTTTTGCAGTTCGGCGCGGGTCTCGGCGGTTACCGAGTCGTCGATCAGGTCGTCGAGGAGAGCGAGGAATTCAGAGCAGGTCACTTTTCATCCCTCGTTTCTCCGAGTTTCAATTCGCTGGATTTCGTTCCCCTGGGCTTGGTGACCCTGGGCGCCTTTTTCATGCGGAAGTAGCGGCTCAGTCTTTCGCGCAGTTGCAAACGGGCGCGCAAGAGGCGCGACTTCACGGCGGGGATGCTGAGACCGAGAGTTTCCGCTGTCTCCTCGGTGGAAAGTCCTTCCACATCGCGCAGAATAAAGACGACGCGAAAGCCCGGGGGCAGTCCCTTGATGGTCTTCTCCAAAATGGCGCGTAGCTCCGCCTGGGTATAGTTCTGCTCGGGATCGGGAGCCCAATCGGCCAGGTCGCGAGGGACGCTGCCTTCGTCGGTCTCGATGTCCTCGTCGATGGAGACCATCTTGCCGGAACGCCGCTTGCGGAGGCGCATGAGGCTTTCGTTGACTGCGATTCGGACCAACCATGTGTAAAACTTCGAATTCCCCTGGAACTGATCGAGCTTCTCGTACGCCTTGAGGAACGCGTCCTGCATAACGTCTTCAGCATCTTCGCGGTTTTGCGTGATGTGCTGCGCAATGCGAAAGATCTGGCGGTCGTATTTGCGGACGAGATCGTCGTAGGCCGAGACATCTCCGTCGCGAACCCTTTGGACCAGGGCGACGTCGGGATGGGGCTCGAGTTCTCCTGCAATAGGTTGGATGGTCGCCATGGCGGTTGGATGCGGGAATTCGTTGGTTGATGGTGGCGAAGCGCTTTTTGATGTCCGTAAAAGAAGAGTGTACCGGACGGCGGGGCGGGGGACCAAACTGGAACTTGAAGTAACGCGAGTGGTACCGGGTTGGTATTGTCGAGCGAAAGCAGCTTAAAGTGAAGGCATGTGGTTCACGAGTTCCCCTACTCAAGCGGATTGGTTGCGGCGATGGCTGGCAGGAACGCTTGCCGCGTTGATAGTGGTTTTGCCTGGCGGAGGGCAAAGCTCGGGCAGCGGGTCTAGCGCGCCGAGTGCGGCTGCGCAGAAGAACGGTTCCGCGGCTGCGAAGGCAAAGACCAGCCGGAAGCCGGCGAAGCCGGGCGCCGCGAGCAAGACCGCGGGGAGCGGGGCAGCGAAGGCGGGCGGGGCGGGAAAGGCACGGCGAAGGGCGACTGGAACCGGCAGCGCGCGACGGGCACGGGCGGCGCGGATCCGGCAGGCATTTGTGGCCTCGACGGAGTTGCGGCCCATGGCGCAGCAACTGGCCACCCTGCGGACGGCGGCGGCCTATGCGGGCGTGGAGAAGTATGCGCACCAGCATCAGGGCGAGGCCGCGGCGGCCGCGTATCTTGCGCTGGGACACGCTTGTCTGCTGGACAAACGGTACAGCGATGCGGAGGGCAACTTCCGCCAGGCTCGGCAGGCGGGCGATGTGCTGGCGGACTATGCGGAGTTTCTGGGCGCGGAGGCGAACCACGAAGCCGGCAACGAAGGCGCAGCCGAGGCACTGCTGAAGGGGTTCGCGGTCCGCTATCCGGACAGTATTTTTGCGGTGGAGGCGCCTGAACTGGAGGCCAGCGCGCTGCTGGGGATGGGCAATGCGGCTGGTGCTCAGCAGGTTTTATCGCAGGCTGCGGGAACGGCTGCAGCAGGGCGCTCCGGGTTTCAGCTTGCGCAGGGCGAGGTGGCGCTGGCGCAGGGGCAGACGCAAGAGGCGGAGCGGATTTTCAAGCGGGTGCTGTTGAGCCATCCGCTAAGCTCGGATGCGCAGATTGCACGGGCGAAGCTGACGGCAATGGGCGCAGAAGCAAGCCTGACGGCGACCGAGTTGCGCAGCCTGGGCGATGCGTACTACAACGCGGGCCGCTATGAGTTGGCTGCCGAGCAATACCGCAGCTTGGCTCGCGACTCCAACCTGGATGCGGCGTCGCGCAACGGTTTCGCAGTGGCTGAGGCGGCATGCGACCTGAAGCTGAAGCGTCTGGGCTCGGCCCAGGCGGAAGCGCTGGCCGATACCAAGGACGACAATGGCGCGCGGCGACAGTATTTGTTGATGGAGCTGGCGCGGAACCGTAACGATCTGGATTTTCAGAGGCAAATAGTGGATCAGATGAAGGCGAGCTTTCCGCACAGCCAGTGGCTGGCGGAGGCGCTGCTTTCGAGCGGCAACATGTATATGCTGCGCAGAGATTATCCGGCGGCGGTGGAGTATTACAGCTATCTGGCCACGCATTTTCCTGAGAATACGAACGCAGCGGCGGCGCATTGGCGGGCGGGCTGGCTGAGCTACCGGCAGGGACTTTTCGCGGATGCAGAGCGGATGTTCGACGAACAGATCCGGCTTTATCCCGGCGCCAAGGAGACGGTCTCCGCAATTTATTGGCGAGGGCGCCTGTATGAGACGCAGGATCATAAACCGGCCAATGCGGCGGCAAACTATCGCACGCTGATTCGGGCCTACCAGCATTTCTTTTATGCACAGATGGCGCGGGAGCGTCTGGCTGCGCTGGGGGATGCGAAGCCGGCAGCGCAACCGCAGTTGGATAGCCTGCAGGCGGCGCCGGTTCCCGCATTGCAGGAGAGTTTTCCGGAGGACAGCCCGCACCTGGCCAAGGCGCGGCTGCTGGCCAATGCGGGCTTGAACGATTACATTCCGAGGGAGATTGCCGCCGATCCCGATTCTGCGTCGTGGAGTGCGCTGGCCGAGGCGCAAATCTACGCCTCGTATGGGGAGACCTATCGCGCCATGCGCGCGCTGAAGAGAGCTTTGCCCCAAGCTGCAACGGCCTCGATCAAGTCCATTCCAATGGTCTATTGGCGGATTCTGTTCCCGAAGCCATGGTGGGAGACGATCAAGGCGGAGTCGGCCAAGAACAATCTCGATCCTTACATGGTGGCTTCGCTGATACGGCAGGAGTCGGAGTTCGATCCGACAGTTGTTTCTTATGCGAATGCTTATGGGCTTATGCAACTGCTGCCCTCGGTGGGCAAGCAGATGGCGCATGAAGAAGGAATCAGCCACTTCGAGACTTTCCAACTGCTCGATCCGGCGATGAATATCCGGCTGGGAACGCGCTACCTGAGACAGATGCTGGAGAAGTTTGGCGGCGTGCAGGAATACGCTCTGGCTGCTTACAACGCGGGGGATTCGCGGGTGGTGGACTGGCAATCCGCAGGGCCTTATCACGGCATGGATGAGTTTGTGGAGTCGATCCCGTTCACGCAGACGCGCGAGTACGTGGAGGCGATTCTGCGCAACGAGGAGACCTATAGAGCGATCGACGGGTTTGCCGGCCCGCAGATCAGGACCGGGACGGGTGGGTCGCAGTAAAGAGTTAATGCGCATTTGGGAGTTGAGGAACCCGGTTCGACACTATCGCGGCTCGATTGCGATTGACTTTGCCGCCCCTCAACGGAAACACTGTGTTGGTCCGGGGCACCCAGCTCTGGACATGCCATTCGCAGCCTGCTGTTGTTCGACTTGAGAGCCAGCCTGAGCATCGGACGGGGCTCGGTTACATCAACCCATTGGAGGGCAGGATGTCAGCCGACTTGCAGTTTCTGGAAGAATGGATTCCCGAAAAAATGGATCCCGGAACGGTTTTTGTACTGGAAAACCAGGCGAAGCTGGGCCATGCGCAAAACCCGTTTGTGGCCGTCATGTCGTGCCCGCGGTGCGGGACGCTGGGCCTGATTACGCGCTACCAACTGACCGGCGGAGAGACGATGATCTGCGGGGGCGACGTGTGCTCGGCGGAGTACAGGCTGGACGGCGAGAACATCTGTTTTCGCAAGGTCCAGTAAGCGTCTTTCTTCCTTCGATACTGGATGCGGCGTGCGGATTAGCGCCGGTCGGCATTAAGAGCCGGGGCTGCGGGATGCGGAGCTGTGGCGGCGGATTGGGGGATGGGGCCGCACTTGCATAGCGGAGCAACAACCAAAAACCACCGGCAAACTGGTGTGCCCCTCGTTGCCTTGTTGGCGGGATAGGGCAGCTATAGCTAGCAGTCTGTCTCAGACAGGACCGAGGCAGGAGTGTGGCGCATTTGCAATAGTGAACGCGTTCAAATAGTCCTTGACAACTCATTGCATCTTGTTCAGTATTATCTTGAACGCGTTCATTTCTGTATGACGAAATCAACCAGGAAGTCCGAAGCTACATGTACCCGCATTCTTGACGTGGCGCTGGAACTGTTTCGCCGTGAAGGGTTTGAGCAGACGACCATGCGTGCGATCGCGGCTGAGGCGAGAGTTTCACTGGGATCGGCCTACTACTATTTCGAATCGAAAGAAGACATGGTGATGGCCTTCTATGAGCGGGCCATGGAGGCGATCACGCCAAGGATGGACGCGGCGCTCGCCGGTAAGGCCAGCTTCGAGCAGCGAGTGGCGGCACTTATGGCGGCAAAGTTCGACTATTTTCAGCCCAGCCGCGTCTTTCTTGGCGCACTGCTGCGCCACGCCGCCGACCCTGAGAACCGACTGTCGCCGTTCAGCGAGGCGACCAGGCAAATTCGCGAAAGAGACCAGGCGTATTTTGCGCGGGCCATCGCCGAATCGCGTGAAGTGCGCTTGCCGGCGGAAATTGCGGCGCACCTGCCGAGGTTGCTCTGGCTCTACCAAATGGGATTGATTCTGTACTGGATCTACGATCGCTCTCCAGGCCAACGGCAGACTCGCATGCTGCGCGAGAAGAGTCTGGTCCTTCTAGTCGCTCTTCTGAAAGTGGCTCGATTCGTGCTGCTGAAGCCGCTGCGCCGGAAGATCGTGGACCTGATCGTTATAGCCGAAGGAGGACAGGATCATGTTTAAGCTGACCATGCTTCATCTACTGCAGCGGCATCCTATTCCAATATCGGCGTTCTTCAGCCGCTCACTGGTGTTGACCTACGCGGTTCAACCGGAGATTGTGGAGCCCATGTTGCCGCGCGGCCTGGTGCTCGATACCTATCGAGGCTACGCCTTGCTGGCCATCGCCCTGGTTCAAACAAAGCACCTTCGGCCCAGCTTCTTTCCCTCGGCGATGGGCGGAGATTTCTTTCTCAGCGGCTACCGGATCTTCACCAGACTTGCCGGCGGGGCATCGAAGCGCGGGCTGAGAATTCTGCGCAGTGACACTGACTCACAGTGGATGGTGCGCGCTGGAAACTTGCTGACGCACTATAACTATCGCCTGTGTCGGGCGGCCGTTGAGGAACGCGACGGCGAAACGCGCTGGACCATCCAGACCCCGCTGTCGGAGGCCGATCTGGATATTGTGGCGCGCGAGAGCGGCGAGCAGGCGGCTTTGCCAGACGGTTCTCCCTTCGCCACGCTGGCGGAGGCCAGGCGATTTGCGGGACCTCTGCCCTACACCTTCGATTACGAAGAGGCGACGGATTCGATTATCGGGATTCGCGCGATGCGGCAAGAGTGGAATCCGCGGCCAATCGCGGTGGAGGTGCGGCGCAATACATTTCTGGAGCGCGGGCCATTCTGCCGTTCCGTGCCCGTTTTGGCTAACGCATTTCACGTGCGGGATGTCCCTTATCACTGGCAACGCGGGAGGCGGCTCTCATGAGCACAATTCCGATGCGGAAACCTTACCAGGGCGTCCGCCAAATTCTGCAATTCAACTGGCGGTCTTATCTTGTCGCCTCAATATGCGTTGGTGTGGCGCAGCTCGGTATCCCGTTGCTGCCGCCTCTGGTGCGAGCGGGAGCAATGATCGGCGCGGCGACGGCTCTATTCTGGATGGCTTCTTCACTGCTGGTGTCGCACTATGTCTACGACCGTTTTCCGATTTACGACCTGCATTGGATTTCGCGCGCTCTATTGCGGACGCCGCGGCGATGGATCAATATCCACTGCGGCCTGGATGAAACCAGTGACCTGTTGGCGGCAGTTTTTCCTGAGAGTTCCGGCCAGGTGGTGGATATCTTCGACCCTCGGGTAATGACAGAGACGTCAATCAGGCAAGCACGGCGGATCAACCGCCGCACGACTCCGGCCAAGCAGGCACGCTATGACGATTTGGTTTTCAGCGCCAACTCGTTTGACGCGGCCTTCTGCATCTTTGCCGCGCACGAGCTGCGCCGCCACCATCAACGGGTGAGGCTGTTTAAGGAGATAGCGCGCATATTGGTTCCCGGTGGCGAGTGTGTGCTGATGGAACATACTCGGGACTGGCGGAATCTGCTTGCTTTCGGTCCTGGATTTCTGCACTTCTTCTCGAGGCGGGCGTGGCACAGAGCGGCGTTCGACTCCGGATTGGCGCTGCGAAGCGAATTCTCGATGACCCCCTTCGTGCGCGTCTACATATTGCGGAGCGCCACATGACTCTCACCACTCATCTGCATGTGGTTGGTGCTCTTCTGTTATTGCTGGGCATGAGCCACGCCTTGTACAATCGCTATTTCGGATGGGCGCAGGAGCTGAAAGCCGTCTCTCTGCTGACTCGCCGCATCTTTTTTGTGCACACGTTTTTCATTGGGCTGGGGGTGGTGCTGGCGGGTGCAGGATCGCTTTTTTATGCCGATGTTCTGCTTCGCCCCGGCGCCTTGAGCCGTGCAATCCTGGCCGGCATGGCGGTGTTCTGGTGTTGCCGCCTGCTCGCACAGTTTGTGGCTTACGACTCCGCTATCTGGCGCGGGAATCGGTTTCGCACCCTGATGCACGCGGCGTTTTCCCTGCTATGGTGTTACGTAACCGCGACGTACGGAATCGCGCTTATAACCGTGCTGAAATGATCTCGTCCAAATCGTCTTCCGAGCGGGATGAATCCGGGGACCAGGTGAATGCCGCGCACAACTGCACTCAAGCGTCCGAGATGAACACGCGTGCTTGAAGGACACCCCGCCGCCCTTCGGGATCCATTCGAGCGGTTCGCCCAGATGAGGGTTATCATTGAATGGGCTGGCGGGCGAGTTCGTCAGTGTTTGAATGATCGATCTGGGCTGCCGAGAAATGCAATCGGTGGTTCTGTTCAAGGTGCCGATGTCTTTGGGCAAATCTCTTGGCAGAGAAGAGTGTGTTTATAAGGTAAATAGAATCAAAGATGTGGAAGGAGTGCCCGGATGGCGAAATTGGCAGACGCAGCGGACTTAAAATCCGCAGGCCGCAAGGCCGTGGGGGTTCAAGTCCCCCTCCGGGCACCACATGCGCAACAACGGGTGATGCGGTCTTGAATCGATCGACTCATTGCAGCTTAGTGCTTCTTGAACTCCTTATCCGCGAATTCGATGAAATAGGGCCAATTGGGAGCGGGTGTGTGCCCATATCGATGCTGGCGAAATGCGATGTCGCCTGAGTCAATGAGGGTTCCCATGGGCGGGAAGGTGGAGCCGCCGAGGCCCTTGGCGCCAAGCAGATCCCAGACGGGGCTGGCGGCAACGGCAGCCATGAACATGCCCTGCGCGTCTTGCCATGCGTCGCCGGGAACATATTGCGGATCGGTGAGCAGTGCTCCACCACCGATGAAGACGGCACGCGGCGCTGCCAGCGCAATGAATTCGTGGCTGTCCACGGGCATCTCGTTGGCTGAATGTCCGACGGCGGCGTAGCGCAGGAAATTGGCCGCGAACCAATGAAACTCTCCCGGCCCGGCGAGGTTGCCGATGGTCTCGCCATAGTTGCGGCGATAGAGGTCAGCGCCGCCAGCGCCTGAAGATGAGATAAAGCCGATGGCGAAGCGCGGGTCGTCAACCTCGGCCACCAGCGCCGCCTTGCCGCCACGCGAATGGCCCATGACGCCGACTCTGCCGGCATCCACGTCGGGATCGGTCTGAAGATAATCGAGGAGCCTGCTGTCGCCCCAGGCCCAGGCGCGCAGAACGCCCCAATCGTCGAGCTTGCGCGGCTGGCCCTGATTCACCAAGCCGATGATGCCTTTGTCGAGGCCCGCGCCATTATCGGCCTGCACATCGCCGGAGTTGCGGCCGACAAAGCCCCAGCCGTGCTCGAGAAGCAGCTTCGCGGAATCGGGCGCGTCAGGCGGTGAGGAGAGCAGATGCACTACCTGACCGGGCACAGGCGTTGGGCGCGGGAATGCCGGCCATGGGTGAATGGAACCGCCGCCGATGATCACAGGCGCCTTTGTGCCCTTGGCGCCGGCCGGAGTCACGACGTCGGCATGGATATCTACACTGATCGCCGGATATGAGGAATTGTCTACATGCCCAGTAATATGCTTGACGATCGCGGGAACGCCCTTTACCGCGGTCTGTTCAACACTGTCAACCTTCCAGGTGACGCTGGGAATGTGGGCGGGGTATTTGCCGTAGACATTCTCGTCGAAGAGCGCCTTGATCTCTTCGCGGCGCTTCTTCCACTGCGCGGGCGTTCTAACCCTGGTTCCGTCGTTCATGGTCAGAACATCGGGAAGGTTTGGATACGGATTCGCCTTGGACTCATCGTAATTGGCATTGCCGGGCTTGCCGATGTCATAGGCCGTAGCGGTGGGCTGCATGCCGGTGATGCCGAGCAGCTTGAGTTCGCGATTGCGCTCGGCTTCGGAGGCGGCGGCAATGGCGGCACGGTCATTGGCGGCAGGCTGCGCCGGCTGGGTTTGAGCGGCCGCGTTTGCAATGAGAGAAACGCCGGCGCTTAAAGCAAGAAGCATCATTGCGAATTTGGAAGATGTATAGGGCATGGTGTTCCCTCGCATGGTTATCGGCGAATTGTTGTAGCCGCGAGCAATCTCTCGAACTTAAGCAGTACAAAAGGACAGGGCCACGCCACTTCCCGTTGACAGCGGGTTTTGGCCCATTTAACCTCGATACTACCCGCCGCAGTTTTTGATTGTCCACCGATCAGCCAAATGCTTTCCCGCTAGGAGCTTGTCCAACTATGCACTCCTACGCCGATTTGCCTCCGGCTTCGATCAGTACCTGCAAAAGTGAGACCGTTGCTTATAGACGTTGGTGTGTGCGGCTGGGCGCGGTTGCGGTGTCGCTGATTTTCTTGCTCCTGGCTGCGCACTGCATGGCGCTCACCCGGAGTGTGAGCCTGAATGTCTCCCCCACGAAGGCGAAGCTCGGGAGCCTTTTCATACTGACTGCGACGGTCCAGGACCAAAGTGGCAACCCTGTCACGACGGGCCGCGTGACGTTCTACGATGGCAGCGCAGTTTTGGGTACCGTGGAGGTTGTTTCGGCAAGTTCCGGCGGCGAAATTATTGGCACGGCCACGCTGAAGACAATTCTTGTGCCGCTTGGCGCCAACACTCTCAAGGCGGTTTATGCGGCGGGCGCCGTTTCCAACTCTTCCGAACCTGAAGTGGCCACGGTGACAGGGCAGTATCCGTCGTCCATTGAGATTGCCTCCTCGGGAGGTGGGTTGGACTACGTCCTGACCGCTATTGGGGCGGGTGGGAAGCTTGCCGCACCGACCGGGAATGTCACATTTACGGACAACACCACTGGGTTTGTTGCAGGAGCCGCGGCTTTGGGGGAGGCGAAGGTTGCGCAGACATTCATCAACGCCGCAACCATATTTGGATTTTCGAATCCGGTGGCCGCTTTGCTTGCAGATGTCAACGGCGACGGCATTCCCGACCTGTTGACGGGAGACGCCAATCAGATAACAGTTGCCATCGGAAACGGCGATGGGACCTTTCAGGCGCCGAGCCTGATGCTTAGCGGCGCGGCGGCAGAGAAGGGAATTGCGGCAGGCGATTTCAATGGGGATGGAAAACTTGATCTTGCGATTCTTTCCGGCGGGAATCTATTCGTACTTCTTGGCAAGGGCGATGGAACATTCGGCACCCCGATTTCCCATGACAGCGGAAGCCTGAGAGAGATTGGAGTTGGCGACTTCAACGGCGATGGGATATTGGACCTTGTGACGCTGAATTCGTCGGGGACAGTCGACTTGCTTCTCGGCAAGGGCGATGGCACGTTCAAGCAACCGGTGAAGTATGTAGTCAGTTCTCCGATCTCCCTCGCGATTGGCGACATCAACGGCGACGGGATTGTCGACCTGGTGGTTGGAACGCCGAATCATGTCAGCGTTTTTCTTGGGAACGCGGACGGTACGCTCCACCACGGCCCGATCTACGAAACGCAGTATGAGCCGGGGAAGCTGATCCTCGGCGACTTTCGCGGCATCGGCACTCTGGACCTTGCCATGGTCTTCAATCAATGCTGCGAAGGTGAGGATGCCGACGTCAGTATCATGCTCGGGAATGGTGACGGAACCTTTCAAGCAGGAAAGAGCATTCTTAGCGGATCCAATTACAGCGGCTTGGCGGTGGGGGATTTCAACGGGGACGGCAAGTTGGATCTGGTGGTATCGGACTACGGCTACGCGCAGGTGCGTGTGTTACTTGGCAACGGAGACGGTACGTTTCAAAGCGCCGCGACCTATTCGACCGGAGGCGGCCCAGTTACGCCTGTAGTTGCCGATCTGAACCACGATGGGTGGTCCGACATCGTGGTTCCAAACCGCGATGATGGAACCGTGAGCACGCTGCTCTATCAGGTGACCGAGACCGCTACGGCAACGCTGGAAAACGCAATTATTCCAGGCACAGGGATGCACTCCGTTGTTGGCGCATATTCGGGCGACACAACTTATCTGCCTGCCACATCCAATACTGTCCAACTTGCCGCGAGCCGTCTTACAGCGACGATGAATCTGGCAAGGATCTCCAGCGGGACAGTGACGAACGGCCAGGCGCCGATCTTGAAGGTGACGGTTTCAGGGCCTCTCAAGTCTGTCCCGGCGCCCACCGGCAGCGTGAGCTACGCCATCGACGGCGGCACGCCACAATTGACGGCACTGGCTGGGGGCACGGCAACATTTCCGCTTGGCCAGATCAGCGCAGGCGCGCACTCCATAGCCATCTCTTACAGCGGAGACCGGTATTACATGCCGCTCGCGACCGCGACGCAACCACTGCCGGATGCGAGCGGAAGTTGTACGCCGCAGATGAACATCGCCTATTACACCATTGCGGGAACGGACCGGGATGCTAACCGTTTCTTGAGCGGCGTCAGCACCAACTATGTGCAGCCTACGCTCGGAACAAATGGGTTTCCGGAATATAACCCTGGGGCAACGGCAATCAGCGGGAACGTATATGCTCCGGAAGATCTTCTAAGCGATGACGAGATCACGTGGTGGAGTCCGGCTCTCAACAATGGAGGTCCAGGCGGCGCCTCCGATGTTGTGGTGACAGGTGGTGGATTCATTTCGCTTCCCTTCGCGAATAATGCCTTCTTTCCGCCGAACGGAACAGGCCCGAATGACCTCACCAATTTCCAGGCAGCGGTTCTGTCGGGCACGTTGGTGGCGCCGGCAGCGGAGACGGTCAACTTCACGATTGCCTCCGACGACATGGCCTTCCTTTATCTCGATGGCCAGATTGCTTGCGATGACGGCGGCGTGCATGGAAATACGCCTGTTCCGTGTACATCGCCGCTGATCTCTGCCGGGCCGCATACTCTCGAGCTGTTTTATGTCGATCTCAATCCAACTCATGCGGCGCTTGATTTCAACTTCACGACGTCGAACGTGTGTGTCAACCCTGTTTTAACGATTTCCTGGCCGCCTCCGGCGCCAATCACCTACGGCACGCCACTGAGCGCAGCGCAACTGGATGCCACCTCGGGCGGAGTGGCAGGCACGTTTCTATACGCACCGCCCGCAGGCACTGTGTTGCCGGCCGGAGTGCAAACGCTGTCGGTGAACTTCAGTCCCGTCGATATCATCGACTTCGCAACGGTTGCGGCGAATGTGCAACTGATCGTGAACCAGGCTACTCCAACGATTACCTGGGCAACCCCGGCTGCGATCACATACGGAACGCCGCTGAGCGCGACTCAACTGGACGCTACCGTGAATGGAGTGGCGGGTACATTTGCCTACACACCGGCTGCCGATACCGTGTTAGCTGCTGGAGTGCAAACACTGTCGGCGACATTCACTCCGACCGATACGACCGACTACGCGACGGTCACGGCAACTGCGCAACTTACAGTAAACCAGGTTAGTCCTACGATTACATGGGCGACGCCGGCTGCGATTGCGTACGGCACGCCGCTAAGTGGCGCACAACTGGATGCTTCATCCGGCGCAGTGGCCGGCGCCTTTGTCTATACTCCGTCCGCGGGCACCGTGTTAGCGGCCGGAATGCAAACGCTGTCGGTAACATTCACTCCGACCGATACGACCGACTACACGACCGCCACGGCAACCGTGCAACTGATAGTGAATAGGGCTAATCCCACGATTACCTGGGCCACGCCTGCCGCGATCACGTACGGCACGCCGCTGAGCGTAACTCAACTTGACGCGTCCTCAGGCGGAGTGGCCGGCACGTTCGTCTACACTCCGGCTGCCGGCAGCGTGTTGCCAGCCGGAGTGCAAACGCTGTCGGTGACCTTCACACCGACCGATACGGCCGACTACGCGACGGCTACGGCGACCGTGCAACAGACAGTGACCAAGGCTGCTCCTGCGATTACCTGGTTCACGCCGGCGCCCATCGCCTACGGCACAGCGTTGAGCGCGACTCAACTGGATGCAACCGCCAGCGGAGTGGCTGGTGGCGGATTGGCGGGCACATTTGCCTACGCACCGGTTGCCGGTACGGTGTTGCCGGCCGGAATGCAAACGCTATCGGTGATCTTCACACCCACCGATTCGACCGACTACACGACGGCCGCGGCGACTGTGCAGTTGACTGTGAATAAGACTACTCCCACCATAACCTGGGCGACGCCGGCAGCGATCGCGTACGGCACGCCGTTGAGTGCGACCCAGTTGGATGCGACGGTGAATGGAATGGCTGGCACGTTCGCCTACACGCCGGCTGCCGGAACTGTATTGCCAGCCGGAGTACAAACGCTATCGGTGACATTCACTCCCACGGATACGACCGACTACGCAACAGCTAGTGCGACTGTCCAACTGACGGTGAACAAGCTCGGCACTTCCATCACCTGGGCGACGCCGGCAGCGATCGTTTACGGCACGCCGCTGAGCGCCGCTCAGCTCGATGCTTCCGCGGGCGGAGTGGCCGGCACGTTCGTCTACACTCCAGCAGCCGGCTCTGTGTTAGCTGCTGGAATGCAAACGCTGTCGGTAACATTCACTCCGACCGATACAACCGACTATATGACGGCCACGGCAAGTGTCCAACTGACAGTGAACAAGGCCACTCCCGCGATTACCTGGGCCACGCCTGCCGCGATCACGTACGGCACGCCGCTGAGCGTAACTCAACTTGACGCGTCCTCGGGCGGAGTGGCCGGCACATTCGTCTACACTCCGGCTGCCGGCAGCGTGTTGCCAGCCGGAGTGCAAACGCTGTCGGTGACCTTCACACCGACCGATACGGCCGACTACAACAATTCCTCTGCGACGGTCTCATTGACTGTGAACCTGGCTTCAGTAACTGTCGGCCTCACCTCAACCTCGACTTCAATTCCAGCCGGGAGCCCATTCACGCTGACAGCCAATGTCCAAAGCAGCGCCGGAACCCCAACCGGAGTAGTTACCTTTCTTGACGGCGCGATCGTACTGGGCACGGCTTCGCTTGCAACTGGCGTGGCGACATTTCCTACAGTGCTATTAACTCCTGGAAGCCACACGTTGACCGCCAGCTATGCGGGCAACGCAGAGTTTCAGGGCGGAATGTCGAACCCGGTTGTAGTGAACGTGTTGCCCGGCACAACCGCGACATTGCTTGGTGCGTCTCCGAATCCGGCCGTCATCGGTGCTACCGTGACCTTCACTGCCACGGTCTCCAGTCTTGCGGGCACGCCTTCGGGGAGTGTTTCCTTCTTGGATGGCGGCGCCTTGATGGGAATGGGAACTCTCGCCTCCGGCGTGGCCACTTATTCGACTAATACGTTGGCAGCAGGCTCGCATAACATCACCGCGAACTACGGGGGCGCAAGTGGGTTCGCTTCGAGTACCTCGAGCGTGGTTGTCGAAGTGATTGAGGATTTCAGCATTTCTGCCAGTCCAGGCTCACAATCCGTGTACACAGGAGAAGCGGCATCCTATACAGTGACGGTCACGTCCGCTTCAGGATTCAGCCTGCCGGTTACGCTCAGTTGTTCGCAAATGGCGCCAGATACGACGTGTGTTTTCACTCCGTCAACAATCGGCCGCGGGAGCGGAACCTCAACGCTGGTTGTGCAAACGACAGCTCCCAGCCAGGCTTCTATCTCTCCAGTCTTTTCTCGCAGATATCCGGTTGTCGCGCTAGCAGGCCTATTACTGTTGTTTATTCCCAAGCGTCTGCGCCGAAAGGGCTGGCCAATGCTTCTCGTGTTCCTCGCATTCCTCGCCGCCGGGTTAGCATTCACAGGATGCAGCGGACCGAGGTCGCTGGTAGGCGGGACGCCGGTGGGCGCACAAACCATTACAGTAACCGGGACCGCGACCAATGGAACCCAAACGCTGAATCATCAAACCTCTGTAACACTGAATGTCAATTCGCTGTTCTGACATCGTTGAAATCAACCCCAACGAGGCACGTCAATGCACCTTCAAAAACGCACGCCCGGCTTGAGACATTTATGTTGGACGGCGGCGCTGGCTGCGTGCGTGTTCGCCAACCTGGCGCAAGCACAGGTTATCCCGTCTGCCCAGGACGGGCGTCATGCGCTTTGGGCAGGCGGCGAATACTCAAATACTCATGCCGGGTTTCCGTACCAGAGCAGCCAGCGGCTTTGGGGAATAGGCGGGTTTGCCGACTATCACTTGACTACCCACATAGATGCCGAGGCCGAGGCGCGCTTCCAGCGCTTCAATAGCTTCTACGGAGAGACGGAGGATAACTATCTGGCTGGACCGCGATACCTGGTTGGAACGTTGGGAAAGTTTCAGCCTTTCGCGCAATTCCTTGTGGGTCTTGGTAAGATGCAGTATCCCTTCAACATCGGCAGTGGACAGTATCTCGCGCTGGCTCCGGGCGGGGGCGTTAACTACCGCATCTCGCGCAAATGGTCGCTGCGGGGGGAATATGAATACCAGTTCTGGCCGGGATCGCCTAACTTCATCAACGAGCCCGCGCATCAGATCACTCCAAACGGCTTTCATGCCGGCTTATCGTACAGACTGCTTCGATGACTTACCGGCTTGACTCAGCAAACCTCATTCCGATCTTAGGTAAGCGGGCGTTGCAATAACATCCGGCGGGTTGAGCACGTGCGCGTGAGTTGACCACTTAGCGCCGAAGGTGATCGACTGCAACAAGAATGATTGAACCCATGTATTTGCCCCAATTCACCCTCGACGATTACGAAAACGTCTTTGCGGATCGGCACCTGCTGCACAGCGTGGTGGCGAGATGGGCGAGGGCCAAGCCGGAGGCTCCTGCCCTGATCAACGCAGAGGGCGGCCGCACCGTGACCTGGAGCGATTTCGACGGATTCACGACGGCATTGGCGCGGGAATTGTCGCGCCTGGGCTTTGTGAAGGGCGACTTCCTGGTGACGTTATTGCCGATGTCGGTGGATCACGTTCTGCTGGAGTATAGCTGCTTCAAGATCGGTGTTATTGTTGCCCCGCTGGATCTGCGACTGCCTTCCGCCGAAGTAATTCGGGCATTGGAGATTCTCAGGCCGCGCGGATTTGTTGGCCTGGGAGTGAAAGCGCCGTTCGATTTTCGAGAGTTATGGCGCACAGTGCAAACGCAATGCAAATGGATCGAGCATTCCATTGCGGTGGACTCGGACGAGGCGATAGCAGGTACAGAATCTTTTGCTGCGATTGCCGAGCCGGCATGGCACGGGGTGAGGAATGGGCCCGCCGAATTGGATGACAGCCCTGCTCATGGGGTGACCGAGGACGATGGCGCGCTGGTGATATTTACCACCGGGTCGACCGGATCGCCCAAGCCGGCTCTGCTTTCGCACCGCAACATCACGGCACAGAACATGTGCATGTGCGGTTGCTTCTTTGGCGGAGACAACGGCTGCCGCACGCTGGTCAACCTGCCTGCATCGCATGTGGGCGGCCAGACCGAGGCGTTGATGAGCACCTTGTTTGGGGGAGGCACGGCGGTGCTGCTGGAGGTCTTCGACGCCAGCCGGTCATTGCGCGCTATCGCTCAGCATGGTGTGGAGATCCTTGGCCAGATCCCGGCCATGTTCAATCTCGAATGGATGCTGAAGGACTATGATCGGCACGATCTCTCAAGCCTGAGATTCGCGGCGTATGGCGGCAATGCGGTGTCGCGGCCGTTTGTTGACAGGCTGGCTACCATGGCGCCGGCGATCGGCACCGGGCTGGGACTGACCGAGGCCGCCGGTTTCTGCACCTACATCCAGGAAAAAGCGGCTGATCGGGAGGCGATTCTCGACGGGCTTGGCCAGGCGATGCCAATCTATCCTTGCACCATTCGCCAGGCCATGCGAGCGGATGGCCACGCCGGCGATGAACTTCCATCGGGCGAGGTTGGCCAAGTATGCTTTCGCGGGCCGCAGACATTTCTTGGGTATGTCAACGATGCCCAAGCTACTGCCCAGACGATCTCGCGCGACGGCTTTTTATATACCGGAGATATGGGATACGTGGACAGCGCGGGGCTGCATCTGACCGGCCGAGCTAAGTGGGTAATCAAGTCACTCGGCTACCAGGTCTTTCCCGGCGACGTGGAAAGACACATTGGCAGCCTGGCGGACAAGGTCGCCAATTGCGTGGTGGTCGGAGTGGAGCACGCGGTGGTTTCCGAGGCGCCGGTAGCGGTGGTGGAGAAGAAGCCCAGTGTTGAGCTGAGCGGCAAGGAACTGGATCGGCACGCGCGTTCCTTGCCATCCTACATGCGTCCGCGTCATTGGATCATTCTCGAAGCCGGCCAGATGCCGTTGAACCGAATCGCCAAGCCGGATTACCTTCGGGCGCAGGAGATGGCTCGCCAGGAGATCGCGGAGTTGAGAGCGCGCGGCGAGTGGGACAGCAGTTATGTGAACGATTAGTGAAAGGTAACTAAGATAGAGGTTGAACAGAACCTATCGAGTCCAGAACCGGTGGTTTCGCGGCGCATGGTAGCAATTCTCTATTAACTTGCTAACATCACTGCGCCGAAATCAAACTAGGGTGTACAGTGTCGGTGTCGAGTGCGGAGGTCATTTGCTCACGCGAAGTGGGCATTGGAAAGGGCCTAACCATGAGTTCACCTCAAGATAGTTCACTCATCCTCGATTTGGGCAGCTCACAGGCGACACTTGAACGGGTAGGCGGCAAGGGCGCTTCACTGGCGCGCATGGTGGGGGCCTGCCTGCCTGTTCCGCCTGGCTTTCACATCACCACCGGCGCCTATCGCCGCTTTGTGAATGAGAACCATCTCGGCGGCAGGATTCTGTCTGCCGCGGCACAGGCACACGGCAACGACCCCGCTACGTGCGATCGCGCATCGGAACGGATCCAGTCGCTGATCGCCCAGGGCACGATTCCCAGCGACATTGCCGACATAATACGGCGGCGGTACGAGAAGCTTGGCTTTGAAGTTCCGGTCGCGGTGCGCTCGTCGGCGACGGCGGAAGATCTGCCGGGTATGTCGTTCGCGGGCCAACTGGAATCGTACCTCAACATTCGCGGCGGCGATGCGGTGATCGATGCAGTCAAACGCTGCTGGGCATCGCTGTGGACGGGGCGCGCTATCGCGTACCGCGAGCGGCAGGGAATCCGATCGGAAGACGTGAGCATGGCGGTGGTCGTCCAGGAGCTTGTTTCGGCCGAAGCGGCAGGGGTGGTTTTCACTGCGAATCCGGTGACGGGCGCGCTCGACGAAATAATGATCAACGCCGCTTGGGGCTTGGGGGAGGCCATCGTGAGCGGCCACGTCACGCCCGACACGATCGTCATCAACAAACGAACGGGGGCGGTGGTTTCGCGGGAGATCGCCAGCAAAGAAGTGATGACCGTGCGTCTGCCTGACGGGACGCGCGAAGAGCCTGTTCCCGCCGGCAAGCGCCAGCGAGCGGCATTGGCGCCGGCGGAAGCCGCGGAGCTGGCGCGAATCAGCCTGAAGATCGAAGAACTCTACGGGCAGGCGATGGACATCGAATGGGCCATCAGCAAAGGGCGAATCTTCTTTGTGCAGGCGCGGCCCGTGACGGCTATGCCTGAATACCGCGCGCCGCTTGAATGGAAGGTACCGCGAGCGGGAGCCAGATACTTTCGGCAAAGCGTGGCCGAATTGCTCCCCGAGCCGCTCTCGCCGCTGTTCGCGACGCTGGCGCTGCCACAGTGGAACGAGGCTACACAACAGGTCATGATCGAGGCGCTGGGGCCCGGATGCGCCTCGATGGCGCTGCTGACCATCAACGATTATGCCTATTATGAAATGCCCCTGAATACGCGGCAAACGGCGGGGCTGCTTTTCAACTTTTTGATGCGTGGACGCACCCTGGTCAGAATGTGGCGCAGGTCGATTGCGCATTGGGCCGACGATGTACGGCCACATTATGCGCAGGCGGCCAGCGAGTGGGCCGGGCGCGATCTGGCCGCGACGCCGGCGCTCGAACTGCTCGACGGCGCGCACCGAATCGTGGCGGCGGCAGCGAGCTATTATGTGAGCATCCAACTCGTGCTGGGGCCGCCTGTCATGAGCGAAGCCCTGTTCACGCTGGTCTACAACCGCATCATCAAGCGCAAGAGCGACCCGCCCGCACTAATCTTTCTATTGGGTTTCGACAGCGCGCCGATTTTGGCCGAGAAGTCGCTTTACGATCTGGCAATCTGGGCTCGTGGAGAAAGTGAGCTGGCTGGGTTTCTGGCGCGGACGAGCGGCAAGGAGATTGCGGCGGCATGCGATTCGGAGTCGATCCCGATCGTGGGCCGGGATAGTTGGCAGGAATTCAAACGCCGGCTTGCGATGCATCTCGATCGTTTCGGTCATGCCGTCTACGACCTGGACTTCGCCATGAGCGTGCCTGCCGACGCTCCGGCGTCGCTGCTCGATACACTTCGGCGTTTTCTTGCGGGGCAGGGACGCAACCCGCATGAGCGGCAGTCGGCGGCGACGGCGGCGCGGGAACAGGCCGCCGCATCGTTGCAGGGGCGTCTGCGCGGATTGCGCCTGCGATTGTTCAAGCGCGTGCTGGGTTGGGCGCAACGCTCGGCGCCTCTGCGCGAGGATGCGCTGGCCGATGTCGGCCTTGGATGGCCGGTGCTGCGCCGCATGTTGCGCGAAGTGGGTAGCCGGATGGCTGCCGCGGGCGCGATTGCGGACCGCGACGAGGTGTTCTGGCTGAAGTGGGAAGAGTTGCAGGACTCCGCCCGCGCGCTCGATGCCGGTCGCCCCGCGGAAGACTATCGAAGCGCGATCGCGGAGCGGCGCCAGACCTGGCAGCGGGAGCATGTGGTCACGCCGCCTGTCTTGTTGCCTTTGAAGGACGGGACCCGGATCCTGGGCCTTGACCTCAGCAACATGATGCCCGCACGCAGCAGCCAGGCGGCAGGCAACACGATGAAAGGAATTGGCGCCAGCCCCGGAAAGGTGACCGGCCCGGCCTGTGTGATTCACGGTCCTGAAGAATTCGAGCAGATGAAGCCGGGCGATATTCTGGTGGCCAAAATCACCACGCCGGCGTGGACGCCGCTGTTCGCGCTGGCGTCAGGAATCGTGACGGATGTGGGCGGCCCATTGAGCCATAGTTCCATTGTGGCGAGGGAGTACGGCGTGCCCGCGGTGCTTGGCACCGGTGTGGCGACGCAACGCATCCATAGCGGACAGCAAATCACAGTGGACGGCAACGGCGGCATGGTGACCATGGGTGAATGAGGCGAGTTGGCTCTGTAGGATTGATACGGGGTTGCTGAAAATGATGAAACGATGGACGACGCCGGCCGCGCTCGCCTTCCTATGCCTCGTGGCGCCGATTCCGGCAGCGCAGGCGCAATATCCGGGCTCAAAGCCCGATCTCGTGCTGACGGGAGATGTTTCCGGCGCGCAGAACAAGACCTACTTTGAGATCCCCTTCAATGTGCCGGCAGGAACGCATCGGGTGAGTGTCGATTTTCATTACACGGGCGCGGAGGAACGCGCCACGCTTGACCTGGGTATCGCGGACCCGGAGCGGTTTCGCGGGCAAAGCGGCGGCAATAAACGCCACTTCACGATCAGCGAGACCGATGCCACGCCGTCGTATCTGCCCGGCGCCATTCCCGCGGGCATGTGGAAGCTGCTGATCTCCGTGCCGAATATGCGGGCGCAAACGGCGTCTCATTACCGGGCTGAAGTTCGCTTCAATGCCAAGGATGAGGATTCAAGCTTTACGGCGGCACCGCTGGCGATCGGGACACGCTGGTACCGCGGCGACCTGCACATGCACAGTGCGCACAGCGACGGCAGTTGTGCGAGCCAGAGCGGCAAGATGGTTCCTTGCCCGGTCTTCGTCTCCGCACAGACGGCGACCGCGCGCGGGCTCGACTTCATCGCGATTACCGATCACAACGCCGACTCTCAATCCGATGCGGAGCGGGAGCTGCAGCCCTACTTTGACAAGTTGCTGCTGATTCCCGGACGGGAGATGACAACGTTCCACGGGCACTTCAACATCTTCGGCGTGACACAGTTCGTGGACTATCGCGTGATTGCAGGCGGCCTCGATTTGAACACGGTGCTGCGCGATGTAAAAGCGAAAGGCGGCATCGCGTCGGTAAGTCACGCGGAAGCTCCCGGCGGAGAGTTTTGCATGGGCTGCCGGTGGGAGCCGCCGGCGGACGCGAACATGGGTCTGTTTACCGCGATTGAAGTGATTAACGGCGGCCAGATCATGTTTTCGAGCGCGAAGTATTGGGATGCGCAACTGCGCGAGGGGCATCGGCTGGCGGCAATCGGGGGCAGCGACAGCCATAATGCGACCAATCCGCCGGGACCTCCGGGATCGATTGGATGGCCAACGACGGTTGTGGAGGCGGATGAACTCTCCGTGCCGGCGATTCTCAACGCCATCCGCGCGGGACGCAGCTTTGTCGATGTGACCGCGTCGCACGACAAGGCGGTGGACTTCGAGGCTGAATCCGGAGGCGCCCATGCGCGCATGGGTGGGACACTGCACGCGACCGCCGATGCGCCCACCAGGGTTAGGATTCATACCGCGGCCTGTGCAGGTTCCGCGGTTCACCTGCTGCAGGATGGTGCAGAGGTTGCGCCAACGCCGGCCATGACAGTCGACAGCGCAAGCGATGCAGTGGAAGCTACGATCACCGTTCCAGCCGGGCGCCATTGGCTGCGCGTCGAGGTTCGCGACGGAAAGGGCAGCTTGCAGTTGATGAGCAGCCCGCTTTACATCAACTTTCCCGAATGATGAGGGGATCGCGGCTGAAACTCGCGCTTGCCCGGAAAACTCTTAAGGGGAAACTTTGAAGGGAGTGATCTCGGTTCCGGACTGCGTGAACTCGAACTGTAGAATCCACACGCTGGGAGCCGCCTGAGCATCTTCTTGTGCAGGCTTGAACTTCCAGTTCTTTGCTGCTTCGACAGCCACTCGGGCGAAATATCTGCTTGATCCCGTAGAGTCCAGCGTGGCATCCGAGACCTCGCCCTGCTGATCGACCCTGACTCGCACGCTGACGTTGACTCTGCCTTGAATGCTCTCAATCGCGCTGGGGAGTACATTCGGCTGAACGCGTCTGAGAATTTCACCGTTGCCGGCGTCGGCTTGTGCAGTGTGGGTCTCAGCTGCCAGGGGCGGAAGCGGCGGCGATTCCGACGAGGCTCGCTGCGCCGCACTTGGCTTCACAGCCACTGGCGTCGGCGGCGGTGCAGGTTGCGATGGATTTGCCTGACCGGCGTCCGATTGCTCAGCGGCCGGCGGCGGAGTCGGGTGTGATCGCAATTGTAGAATTACGGCGACACCAGCCAAAGCGAGAAGTCCCACAGCAAGCGCCGGCACGCCGAGTTTTGCGGGTGCGGTTCTGGTGGGTTTTGGCTCAGGATGGGGATGGATTTGTGCCAATCCGAGGCGAGCTTTGATATCTGCAAGGGTAATCCGGCGCTCGGGGTCGGAGCGAAGACATCCACGCGCAACGTCGGCGAAGGGCTGGGGAATCGACTTGGGCACAAGCGGCTCGGTGCGCCGCATTCTGTCCCAAAGGGGCAGACGCTGGGTCAGAGCCTGAATGATGGTGATGCCGAGAGACCACACGTCTGCCGCCGCGGAGATCGTACCGGATTCGAATTCGGGCGAGTCGAAGACGGTTGGTTCGGATAGGGGATTGCCGCGCTCATTCGCGGCTTGAAGCCGATCGGAAGAAATCCTCAATTGATCGTCGACGACCATGATGTTCGCCGGCTTGAGACGGCCATGGACCATCCCGCTTTTGTGAAGATAGGCGAGCGCGTCGATGACCGGAGCCAGCATCTGCCCGGTCTCGGCGGGCGTGAGCGGCCGTTCGGCGAGGATGTCCGAAAGGACTTCATCGGCAAAGGGCGTGACCGCATAGAGCAGCGAGGCGTTGTCGATTTGACAACGGCCGGTGTGAAACAGGGGCATGAGATGGGGGTGGGAGATATTTCTTGTTGTTGCCCAGAAATGGATTTGGGCTTCAGCTTCCAAGGTGCTTGCGGCGATCAGCTTGATGACGGCTTTCGGCGATGGGTTTCCGCCGAGCGATGTGAGGTAAACGCCACTCCATTCTGAGCCGCCCAACCAATCCAGGAGGGGGAATCGACCATCGACATCTCGTTCAGACCAATCGCTGCGAATGGGCGATGTTTTCATGGCTTGAATCATTCTAGCCGAGCCGCGCGGGGCAATACCCTATAGTGCGATTACTCGTTGGACGGAGCTTACAAGGCTTCTAGCGGGAAAGCAAGGTTCGCGCCGCTCTGAAAAGTTTTTGATAGGCTTATGAATTTTGTGTGGGATTGCGCCGCGTGAGAAAAAACCGCGCAGCGGAATCTTCTCAGGGAGAAGAATCCGCCGCGCGGCAAAAGGACACGGGAGGCAACCCAAGATGCAGCTAGAAAACGATCTTGCCGGCGAACTGCAATTCACGCGCAGGCAAGGCAGAGTTGATCACACCAAAGGTGGTGCCGAGTGAGGTGTTCGGATCGCCAAAGTTGGTCTCGTTGGTGATATTGAATGCCTCGGCGCGAAACTGCAGATGGGCTTTTTCGGTGAGCTGGAAGTCCTTGGTCAGGCCCATATCGAGCTGCCAGAAGGGGTAGCCGTAGACCGCGTTGCGAGGCGAATTGCCGAATGGCGCATTGGCCGGCGGGGTGGAGTAGGCGCTGCCATTGAGGTAGACAATGCCGCCGAGCGTGGGATTGTAGGCAGTGTTGGTGGACTTGATCGGACTGCCCGTGAGATTGGGACGGTAGGCATTGCGGCCGTTGATGGTGATGAGCGTCGAGACTTGCGTGTTGGTGTTTGGACTATAAGCCATGGTGAGCGGATCGCCGCTGCGTGCCTGAAAGATGTCGGTCATTTGCCAGCCGCCCAGGATGGTGTTCCCGATGGAGTTCATGTGCGGCAGCAGCCATTGGCCTTTGCCGACGGGCAGCGTCCAGACCAAGGAAGTCGAATCCACAAACGGGTGATTGTATGCGGAGATGCCGCGGTCAGCCTGCCAGTCGTAGATGTTCTGGACCGATGGAATGCCATTGCCGCAGTTGTCGCAGTTGCCTCCGCCGTCGAGGGACTGGGCAGCGGTGTCGATGGCCTTCGACCAGGTGAAGGAGTTGAGCAGATAAAGGCCGTTGGAGAATCGCTTCTCAACCTTGACCTGGAGCCCGTTGTAATTTGAAGTGCCCCAGGGCAAGGTGCCAATAATGGAGCCGAAGCCGGGGTACTGAAAGATGCGGGATTGGAGCGAGGCTCCGCCGGTGGCCGTGGTTTGTGGATTGGCCTGGTTGATGTCGTTGAAGAAGACTTCGTTCAGGCCGCTATTGCCCACGTAAGCCAGATCGACCATCCAGCTGTGCCCCATATCGCGCTGCACACTGAAGAAGTAGCTTCGGACTTGCGTGTCGGGCGAGTTAGCCGGCATGTATTGGAGGGCCACCGCTTGCGGGTTGTAGTTTGTGGGGCTTATGAAGGAGTTGACGAAGCTGGTGGTAAACCCGCTTTGGGTGTTGGAATAGCCGGGTACGTATGGGCTGCCGGCCGCGGAGGGGGCCTGGCCGGGATAGACATTGGCAAGCCCGATCATCCCGTAGGGCGCATTCAGGGTCAGGTAGCTCGAGCCTGTACGGTTCCAGTGCGAATAGCTGATGCCGAAGCCGCCACGCAAGGCAGTTTTCCGGTCAAGAGCGAAGGCCGCGCCCACACGCGGACCGAAGTCGGCGGTGTTGGGATTGACCGTAAAACGGTCGCTGGAGCTGGCTAGCTTCATGCTCATAGTCGTTGGATCGAAGTTGGAAAGCTGATTGTGTGCCTCGAAGATCGGGGTTGCGAACTCATAACGCAGGCCGAGATTGAGTGTCAGCCGGCTGTTGACCTTCCAGTCATCCTGCAAATATCCGTACCAGCCCCAATCGCGGATTTGAGCGATGGGGGAGTTGGAAAGACCAATCTCGGCGCGGTAGCCGAGGAGGAAGTCGGCATAATCGAACATCTTGTTGGTCTCGGCATCCGCAACGCCGTCGTAGGGGTAGTTAGGTGAAAATGCATACGGGTTGGGCGCATAGCAGTAAACCGAAACGCCTGGTGCTGCCGGCACGCCCGTGTAGCAAATGCCGCTCATCTCGGCGCCGTAAACATCTCCGCCCATGACCGGATGCAAATCTTCCTGGGCCACATGGACGTCGGTGTACTCGATGCCGGCTTTGAGGGTATGGCGCGGAAGCAGGCGGGTGTAGTTGACCTTGGGATTCCAGATGGTCGGGTTCTGGTACTGAGGGCTGGTCCACAAACGGCCCAGACTGGTAAAGCCGCCATCGGAGAAATACTCGTATGTGATGCCGCCGGTGTACTGCGGGTCGGTGGGCAGGCCGGCCCAATTGTTGCCGAACTGCGTCGCCATGCTGGGGCCTCCGGCCAGCGGGGGAGTTTTGCCCGCCCGCATGCGGGAGAAACCGAAGCGTGCCTCGAGCAGGGACTTCGGATTAATGGTCCAGGTGGCGCCGCCCACGATTTGAATCACCGGGGCATAGACGTGGCCGTCGCCGTTCGAGCCTGCCGGGCCGGCAATGCTTCCAGGGTCGAAGGCATTGAACCGCGATTGCGAGTAGCGGGCAAAAAGACGCAGGCTCTTGCTCAGGTCGTAATCCACCTTCATGTCACCCTTGTCGCGGTTGAATGTGTCGGGATCGAGAATGACGTAATTGTTGATCGAGTTGTTGTTGGTGTTGGCCGGCAGCATGGTCTGAACGATCTGTGCAGCGAAGGGTATTACGGCCGACGCGGGGATGTGGCCATTTAAATATTGTGTGCCGCCGAGCGCCGCCTGCGAGCCGGCAGGTCCCAGGCCCAGCCCTCCGGCAAGATAGCTGCTGTTGTTGCACGGGTTCCTGCCGACGTTGTAGTTGCATGGGTTGTCGATCGGTAGCGTGCCCGTCGCTTGAGTATTGGCATCGACGGTATCGTCAATCAGGTAGTAGCCGAGGGCGGCGCCGCTGCTGATGAGGCCTCGCTCGGCGGCGGTGGGCAGGGTGGACGCTTGGGTCGTGGAACTGGATTGGCGGAAGCCCTCGTAGTCGAGGAAGAAGAAGATTTTGTCCCTCTTCAGCGGACCGCCCAAAGTACCGCCGAACTGGTTTTGGTGCAGCGCCGGCTTGCCGCCGTTACTTGGCAAGAAAAAGCCGGCCGCATCTAAATTGGTGTTGCGCAGGAACTCCCACACCCGGCCGTGGAGCTGGTTGGTGCCGTAGCGGGTGACCACGTTGATGGTAGCGCCGCCGGCTCGCCCGTACTCCGCGCTCATGTTGTTGGTGACGACTTGAAACTCGGCCACGGCATCGGGCGACAACTGCACTACTTGGTTCGAGAAGCCCTGGTTTGAGGTGCCATAGAAGTTGTTGTCCAGGCCGTCGAGCAGGAAGTTGTTGAAGACGCTGCGCAGGCCGTTGACATCGAACGATCCCTCGCGCTGGCCGTAGCCAGTGCCCAGTTCGCTGGGGCTGGGAACCACGCCGGTAGTGAGCTCAACCAACTGGGAGTATTCGCGCCCATTCAGAGGCAGCTCCGCGATTTCACGCTCGTTGATGACCTGGCCGCGCTCGCTGGATTCTGTCTCAAGCTGGGTGGCCTCGGCCGTGACAGTGATAATCCTCTCTACAGTGCCTACCATTAGTTTCAGGTCCACCCTCTGGCGAGCACCCACCGTCAGCTCAAAGCTGGCCGCCGCCGGCTCAAAGTTCTGGGCGGTTGCCTTCAATTGATAGGGCCCCACCGATAGGTCGACAAATCGGAACTCACCCCGGTCGTCAGTGGCGGCAGTGAACTGCGCGTCCGTGGCTGTGTTATGCAACGCGACCTGCGCGCGCGACACCACCGCTCCGGTTGGGTCGGTTACAGTCCCGAGTACCGTTGCCGTATCGAATTGCGCCCTGGCTGCGACGGCCAGAGCTGCAAGGATCACAAACACTGCTAAACGACGCATTGCGTCTCCTCCCAGAAGCATTTTGAGAACCTCTCCACTGGAACTGTGCCGCCGGACGGTTGTCAATAGTTTTGTTCCGCAACCAGGAGCGCTGCCCAGCTTTTCGCCGGCACGCGATGTGGGGGCGAATAATCTCTGGTTGCACGATACCGCTATCCGGTGAACTTTTAATGACTTTAGTGCAAATAATGTGCTTAGAATCACATCGCTGTGAGCCGTATCACAGATGAGAGGGACCGTGGGAGCTGAACTCGCGCGAGGCCTTCGTAGTGCAGGCCGCTGCAGATAGAGCCCTTTACCAAGGCCCGCGAATGGACTGAATTTGCAGAAGAGACTTCCCTCGGGGGCTGAAGCCCGGCGTCTTTTACGCCCGTTTGCGGCACGACTGAACTCGCGCCCTTTCAAAACATGAACGACCATCTGCGCGGCGGACACCACCAGCCGTGTGGGTTCCGCTCTGGGTTTCGACCAAACGAGCCCCCGCAATGAAGGCACAAGGGTGCGATACAATTCGAGGGATTCAGTGCTCATAAAAGGAGACTCCTCGTGAATTCAAGAACCATGGCTGCCTCTAGTTTCTTGTTGCTTCTGGCCGGGGCTGCCGTTGCGCATTCCCAAAGCACACCGACCAACTTCGCGCTGCACGACGGAGATCGTGTCACTTTCTATGGCGACAGCATCACGGAGCAGCGCGAATACACGGAGGACGTGGAGGAGTATGTTGTTACCCGGTTTCCGGGATGGAAGGTGAATTTTCACAATGCCGGCGTGGGCGGGGACAAGGTCAGCGGCGGTTGGGCCGGGCCGGTCGACCTGCGCCTCGATCGGGATGTCTTCGCCTGGCATCCGGATGTGATCACAGTCATGCTGGGCATGAACGACTTCTACTATCGGCCCGATCAGCCAGGCATCTATTCGACCTATGCCGACGGCTATCGGCGGCTGGTGGCGCTGATGCAGAGGAACAATCCCAGCGTGCGCATTACGCTGATCCAGCCCTCGCCTTACGACGATATAACGCGCGATCCGAGGTTTCCCGGGGGCGCCAACGCAGTTTTGCTGAAATATAGCGACTTTGTGGCCCAGCTTGCGCAGGAGCGGCATACGCAAATAGCCGACTTCAACACGCCTTTGACCTCGATTTTGAAGGTGATCAACCGAGAGGTTCCGCAACTGGCGCAGCAGGTAATTCCTGACCGCGTGCATCCGCAGCAGGGCGGGCACTGGATCATGGCGGAGAGCCTGTTGAAGAGCTGGAAGGCGCGGTCGCTGGTCACTTCCGTTTCCATCGATGCCGGAGCTACACCAAGCTTTGACGCCGCGAACACGCAGATCACTGAACTCAACCGACCGAAGGGGAAGGTCACGAGCAGAGTTAGCTGGACGCAGACCGACAAGGCACTGCCACTGCCACTTCCTCCGCCCGAGGTGGATCCGGTGCTTGCCCTGGTGCTCAAGTACTCCGACATTGTTGCGGCGCTCGATCAGGAGATATTGCAGGTTCGTGCCCTGACCACCGGGACCTACGATTTGATGATTGACGGCCGCAAGATAAGCAGCTTCAACAGCGACGATCTAGCCAACGGGATCAACCTGGCAACGATGGAAACGCCCATGCTTGAACAGGCGCGGCTGGTGGCTTATGACACGGAAAAGGTCAACAACTTAGAGTCCGCGCGCTTCACGGTCATTAATGGCTCAGCGGCAGATGAGCAGTCGCTTACGGCTCAGGCTCTGGCAGGGGCATACAAGAATGCCGTCGACCGCCAGCGTGCCGATGCTCGCCCCCTGGTTCACCATTACGAAGTGGTGCTCACGAGTGCTCCGCCGGCAAGCCGCTGATTGGAGCTGCGCATCAGGCATCCAATTCGGTTTTGGCTTCAGCAAACTTGGCCAGCGCGAACTCGAGATCGGCGCGCGTGTGAGCCGCTGAAATCTGGGTACGGATGCGGGCCTTGCCCTGGGGCACGACCGGATAGGAGAAGGCCACGACGTAAACGCCCTTGGACAGCAGCAATTCAGCGATGCGCGAGGCGGCAACGGCGTCGCCGAACATGACGGGAACGATGGGGTGCTCGCCGGGCAGAATGTTGAAGCCGGCGTGCACCATCTGTTCACGGAAGAAGCGTGTGTTCTCACGCAGGCAATGGCGCAGGTCCGCGGACTCCGTCAGCAGGTCAAGCACCTTGAGCGAAGCGGCAACGATGGCCGGGGCAACGGAGTTCGAGAACAGGTAGGGCCGGGAACGCTGGCGCAGCAACTCGACAATCTCTTTGCGCCCGCTCGTATAGCCGCCGCTGGCGCCGCCGAGAGCCTTGCCCAGCGTTCCGGTAACGATGTCGACGCGGCCTTCGACGCCGCAAAGCTCCGGCGTGCCGCGGCCGTGCTCGCCGATGAAGCCCACGGCGTGGGAATCGTCCACCATCACCATGGCGTCGTATTTTTCCGCAAGATCGCAAATCTTATCCAGCTTGGCGAAGTAGCCGTCCATTGAAAAAACGCCGTCGGTGGCGATCAGCCTGTGGCGCGCCGATGCGGCTTCTTTCAGTTTGGATTCCAGGTCGTCCATGTCGCCGTTTCGATAGCGAAATCGCGCTGCCTTACACAGCCGGATGCCGTCGATGATGCTGGCGTGGTTCAACTCGTCGGAGATGACGGCGTCGTTCTCATCGAGCAGAGTTTCAAACAGGCCGCCATTGGCGTCAAAGCAGGAACCATAGAGAATGGTGTCTTCAGTTCCGAGAAAGGCGCTGATGCGCCGCTCCAACTGCTTGTGAATCGACTGCGTGCCGCAGATAAAACGCACGCTGGCGAGGCCGTATCCCCAATCCTTCAATGCCTGCTGCGCAGCCTCGACGACAGCCGGATGATTGGCAAGGCCGAGATAGTTGTTGGCGCATAGGTTGAGCACCTGCGCGCCGCCGGCAACGGAAACCATGGCCTGCTGCGGCCCGGCGAGCACGCGCTCGTTCTTGTACAATCCGGCGCTGCGAATCTCGGATATTTTGTCCTCAAGAAAACTCTGAATATCTCCGTACATGGCAATCCTCTTTGTTGTTTCAGGCCAGGCTGGTCCAGTCCAATACCACTTTGCCGGTCTGGCCGGAGATCATGGCGTCGAAGCCTTGTTGAAAGTCTCGATATGCGAATCGGTGCGTGATTACTGGGGAAATGTCCACACCCGACTCCAGCATCACCGACATCTTGTACCAGGTTTCGTACATCTCGCGGCCGTAGATGCCCTTGATGGTGAGCATGTTGAAGATCACCTGGCGCATGTCCAATTGCATTTCTTTGGCGGGGATTCCGAGGACGGCGATTTTGCCGCCGTGGCTCATGTTCACGATCATGTCGCGGAGCGCGTGCGAGCTGCCGGACATCTCGAGGCCAACGTCGAAGCCTTCCGCCATGCCGAGTTGCCGCTGCACCTCCGCGAGAGGCGTGTCATTGGGATTGATGGCCAAGGTCGCGCCCATCTTCCGGGCGAGATCGAGGCGAAAGGAGTTCATGTCCGTGACCACGATGTGCCGCGCACCGGCGTGGCGAACCACTGGAATCGCCATGATGCCGATGGGGCCTGCTCCGGTGATGAGCACGTCTTCACCCATCACAGGAAAGGAAAGCGCTGTATGAACGGCGTTGCCGAAGGGGTCGAAGATAGCCGCGACTTCCTGGTTGATGCCGGGATTGTGGCGCCAGATATTGGTCATGGGGAGCGAGATAAATTCGGCGAAAGCTCCAGCGCGGTTAACGCCGACGCCCTGCGTGGAAGCGCACAGATGACGCCGGCCGGCGAGACAATTGCGGCAGCGGCCGCAGACCACGTGGCCTTCGCCCGAGACAATGTCGCCGGGGAAGAAGTCGTTGACGTTCGAGCCTACAGCGACAATCTCGCCGACGAATTCATGGCCGACCGCCATGGGCACGGGGATGGTCTGTTGCGCCCATTCGTCCCATTCGAAGATATGAACATCGGTGCCGCAGATGCCGGTGTAGCGGACGCGCACCAGCACGTCGTTGATGCCGATGACCGGCTCGGCAACTTCCTCAAGCCACAGGCCGCGCTCTGCCCGGCTCTTGACCAATGCCTTCATCGCTGACCTCCTCCTCTGCCCACTTTACATCCTGGCAATGGCGAGAGAGGGGTTCCCTGGTCTCTGTTTCCTCGCGCAGCGTGAACAATCGTGCCGAACATCACTGAAACGCCGGGCAATTTGCGTAACGTGTAACTTGAGGAATTGCGGTCGAGGCCGAGTTCGGGTCCGAATTAGGGTTAACCTGTTTGCTTTGAATCGCTTGTCTCTACGCCGAAGGTTGTTCCGCTGAGCAGGTCGACTGCCGCAGCGGGCTTTGATCGGGGAGAACTCCTGTGAATCGCATAAACATCGACAGCCGGCGAGAGTTTCTGAAGAAGGCGCTTGCCGGCGCTGCGCTTTTCCGGGCGAACGGCGAGGCGGCGGCACTCGCATCGACGGAGCAGGGCGCGAAGTTGGCGAAGTCCAAGGTTGTAGTCGCGCGCGATGGCCTTCTGCGTGGTACAGGATCAACGCCGGGCTCCAGCGTCGACTCGGGCCGGATGCTGGCCTTGCTGGATCGCGCCATGCAGGCGCTCTTCGATCGGGATCGATCCATTGAGGCGTGGAGGATGCTGGTCCGTCCCGGCGAGCTGGTGGGATTGAAGGTGAACACGCTGGGGGGGCGCGGAATCTCCAGCAATCTGCAGCTTGTGGCAGCCATTTGCGAACGGCTGCACGAGGCCGGAATCAAGGCCGGCGACATCGTGGTGTGGGACCGCGACACGGAAGAGATGGAACACGCGGGATTTCGCGTGGTCGAGGGCGGAGATCGGGTTCAATGCTTCGGGACCGACCGCGTGGACTACGAGCAGGATCTGGTTTCGTACGGCAGTGTTGGCAGCCGGCTGTCGCGGATTCTGACCCAGCGCTCGAACGTGCTGATCAATGTACCGGTGCTGAAAGACCATGACGGCGCCGGCGTGACCATCGGTTTGAAAAACATGTATGGCGTCATTCATAACCCGAATAAGTACCACCCCAACGGCTGCAACCCTTACGTCGCGGACTTGAATATGCTGTCGGAGATCAGGACGAGAATGCGGTTGACCGTCTGCGACGCGACCACGGCCATGTATGACGGCGGGCCGGCATACAAGCCGGAGACAAGCTGGAAGGACAATGCGCTGATGGTCGCGCAGGACGCGGTTGCGCTGGATTACACCGGCTGGCAGACGATCGAGCGCAAGCGCGCCGAGCATGGGCTGAAGACTCTGGAGGCCGAAGACAGAGCGCCGCGATATATAGCGACAGCAGCCGATCAAGAGCATCGCCTGGGCACCAACGATCCCAGGAAGATTTCGATAGTCGAGGTGTAGGCGCGGCAGGGAGGTTGGTTATGTTCGGTCAATTACACGTGATGGAAAATGAGCCGCTCGATGTTCTCCGCGAGCGGAGTTTGCCCTGCTGCGGGTTCGATCGCCGCGCGTTTCTGAAGTGCGCGCTGGCGTCGGGAGCGGCGCTGGGACTGAGCGAGACAGCCTGTTCCGCGGCTGCGACACCGTTGCAGGCCGGGCAGCAAAAGCAGGACGATTCGCGGTTCGTCGTGGAAGCGAAATTTTACCAGAAGCAGGCGAACCTGAAGATCAAGTGCAAGCTGTGCCCGCGCGAGTGCAACGTGGGAGACCGCGAACGCGGCTATTGCGGAGTGCGGGAGAATCGCGGAGGGACCTACTACACGCTGGTACATTCGCGGGTGTGCGCGGCGCATGTCGATCCCATCGAGAAGAAGCCGCTGTTTCACTACATGCCGGGAACGCTGGCATTTTCGCTGGCCACGGCCGGCTGCAACGTCAACTGCAAATTCTGCCAGAACTGGGACATCTCCCAGTCGCGCCCGGAACAGATTCCCGCGGACTACGCGCCTCCGCAGCGGATCGTCGACTTGGCGAAGCAGTATAGCTGTCCGACGATTGCTTACACCTACAGCGAGCCGGTGGTCTTCAGCGAGTTTCTGATGGACACGGCGGACGCCGGTCACGAGGCCGGTCTTCGCAGTATTGTCGTCTCCAACGGATACATGCAGGAGGAGGCGTTGAAGGCCGCATACGGAAAGATGGATGCGGTCAAGATCGATCTGAAGGCGTTTACGGAGTCGTACTACAGCAAGGTTGTAACAGGGCAGTTGAAGCCGGTGCTGGACTCGCTGGTGACTCTGAAAAAAATGGGCAAGTGGACCGAGATTGTTTACCTGGTTGTGCCCACGTTGAACGACAGTGACGCCGAATTCACCGGGCTGGCGCAGTGGGTCAAGGCGAACCTGGGTGCCGATGTGCCGCTGCACTTCACGCAGTACCATCCGGAGTATCTGCTGAAGAATCTGCCCATCACTCCGGTGCCGACCCTGGAACGCGCCAAAGCGATTGCCGACGCCGAGGGGCTGCACTACGTATACATCGGCAATGTGCCTGGACATCCCGCGCAAAACACCTATTGCCCGCAATGCAAGAAGCTGTTGGTGGAGCGCGTGGGATTTACGGCGAGCCAGATGCTGATCCGCCAGAATAGCTGCCCATTCTGCCATCACCCCATCCCAGGCATTTGGCATGCATGAGGGCAAAAGGAGGTTTGGCAAGTGAACATCATGAGGAGTTCGACTATGCATTGGTTCGTGGCACAACTCGTTGCGCTTGCGGTCACCGTGCCGGTTCAGCACGTCAGCGCCGCCGGTGCGCAGAAGATAAGACAGGCAGGGGTTGCGGGAAGTTTCTATCCCGCCGACCCCAAAGAACTTTCGGCGATGATCGACGACATGCTGGCGCATGCGACTCCGCCGCTGATCAAGGATCCGATTCTGGCCGTGGTTGCGCCGCACGCGGGCTATCAGTACTCAGGGCCGGTAGCGGCCTACACATACGCGGAATTGAAAGGGCGCAAGTTCTCGCGCGTGGTGGTGATTGCGCCGTCGCATTACGAGGCCTTCGACTTCACTTCGGTGTACGATGGCGACGCTTATGCCACGCCGCTGGGAACGATTCCAGTCGATAAAGCGTTTGCCAGCCGGCTGGTAAAGATGAGCTCGACCATGCAGCTTTCGAGCCGCGGTCACGATGCCACGGCGGCAGGCGCCGAGCATGCGGTTGAGGTGCAGTTGCCGTGGCTGCAAAAAGTGCTGGGCGACTTTGAACTGGTGCCCATCGTGATGGGAGACCAGAGCTACGAGAACAGCCGTGCGCTGGGCGTGGCCCTGGCCAAGCTGATTCAGGGCGGCGACACGCTGATCGTGGCCAGCTCCGACCTGTCCCATTACCATCCTTACGACGATGCCGAGAAGATCGATCATAAGACGCTGCATGCGCTGGAGGCGTGGGACTACCTGAGCATGTCGCGGAACTTCCAGCAACGGATATGGGAGGCTTGCGGCGGCGCGCCCATCGTGGCCGCAATGATAGCGGCCGAGCGCATGGGCGCAAGGCAGGCCATGGTGCTGAAGTATGCAAACTCGGGCGACGTTACCGGCGACCACTCTCGCGTGGTGGGATATAGCGCCGATGTTTTTGTAAAAGCGCAAGGCGCGAAGGCAGTGGAGACGCCGTTCTCGCTGGACGAAAAGGAGAAGAGCGAGCTGCTCGCCCTGGCGCATAAGTCGGTGGAGCAGGCGGTGCGGGAGAACCACGCCTATGAACCGCCCGCGAACGCCGACGATGTGCTGAATCAGGAGCGCGGCGCATTTGTGACCCTGCGCGAGGCGGGAGCGCTGCGCGGATGCATCGGCTACACCTCCGCGATGAAGCCGCTGTACATGACGGTGCGCGATACGGCCACGCTTGCTGCACTGCGCGATCCACGGTTCTCCCCTGTTGCGGTACCCGAGTTGGCGCAGCTCGACTATGAAATCTCCGTGCTGTCGCCCCTGCGGCGCGTAACGGATATTCAACAAATCTCGGTCGGCCAGCATGGATTGCTGATGAAGAACGGCAGCTACGAAGGACTGCTGCTGCCGCAGGTGCCCGTCGAAGAGAAATGGGACCGACAGAAATTTTTGGAGCAGACCTGTATCAAAGCGGGCATGCATCCGGATTGCTGGAAAGACGAAGATACCGATATCTTCATGTTCACGGCGGTTGTATTCGGCGAGCACAAGGCGCAGGCGCTTATGCCGGAGACCTCTGTCGCCCCAGGCTTGCTCGCACGGCAAGCAGAGCCGGAGCCAAGCTTATCGCCGCGCTGAGGGCCGCGGTTCGCCAGAATCCGAAGACTGGAATGAGGTAGGTGCTCACCAGCAGTGCTCCCACGCATCCGCCCAGCAGATCGACGGCATAGAGCGTGCCGAGTTTCCCAATGCCGCGGCTGTCGTTGAGGTATATCTCGGATGCGATGGGGAATTGATAGCCTCCGAGTATTCCAGAGAGCGCAGCCAAAGCGGGAAAGATGCACTGCGCAGCGAGCCACGTCGCCCCGATTCCGGATATCCTCGCCAGCAAGCTAACTATGAATATAAGCGCAGGTGCTGAAAGCGCGAGCAGAAACTGATTGGCGGCCATGGCACGGAGCGGAAGGTACCCGCTGAGACTGACGCGGCGAATGCCCAGCCAACTTCCAACAGCAATGCCGGCCATATTCATGGCGATGAGGATGGTTAGCTGGTGGTACACGTATCCGTAGATGAACTGAAAAGCCAGCAGCAAGAGAATTTGCAGAGCTATCAGGGTGAAGCCGGTAGCGGCCACGCAGTATGCCGCGGCAGCGCGGGCGCGCTGGTGGCGATTGCGCATGAGAGCGAGCATTGCCGCGACCAGCAGAAGGCCGGTGAGCGTGGCGAACATAACATCCGAAAAGCGAATGCGCGCTGCCATCCGGAACCAGTTGGAGTAGCCTATCTTGAACTGGGCGCTCCACAAGACAATGTCGAAGTAATAGGCGATGGGCTCGAAATCGCGATTGACCGGCGTGGATGCGAGCGGCTGAAGTTGCTCGCGGACCTGCATCATGCGGTCGGGCATCATGCGGTAGGGGATGAAGTACTCGCGCACATATTGCGTCTGCAGGTTGCGTGATCGCAATCTCGAAATCAGAATCTGCGGATTGCCGGTGAGAACTCCAGGCTGCGCAGCGGCGAAGAAGTGAATCGTGTCGCCGGGAATGGCGACGGTGTAGGGGAAGACCTCGTCGAGAGTGTGCTGAATGCAGCGCAGGAATTCAGCAAGATCGGGGCTGATGGTTTCTTCCGAGGAGCGCAGTTCAAGCGCGAGCAAGCCGCCGGGCGCGAGATGATCGCGTGCGGAGCGAAAAAACTCGGCGGTGTAGTAACGATTCAACTGCGCGGTCTGCGGATCGGGCACATTCAGAATAATCACGTCGTAGGTATCGGCGGTGGTTCTCAGATAGCGGCGTCCATCCGCATAATGCGTGTACACGCGCGGGTCTGAGGCCCAGGCTGCATATTGCGCGGGAAAGAACTGCCGCGACATGGCAATCAGCGCAGGATCTAGCTCAACGTAGTCGATTCGATCGATGGTTGGGTGTTGCAGAGCCTGGGCGGTGCTGCCATTCACTCCGCCGCCGATGAGAAGAACCTTTCGCGGAGCCGGATGCTCCAGCAATGCATATTGAACCGACTCCTCGGCCGCGCTCTCGTCAGGCGCGTTGGCGAGGATCAGCCCGTTGTCGTAGATGGTCCGAATGCCGCCGGTTTCTGTCACAGTCAAGTTGCCATAAACGGAGTCGTGCGACGCAATCACGCGGAAGCCTTGCCAAAGGCGTGCGCGGCTGGACTTTTCAAGCGGAGGGGCAAGATAGACGAGGAGAGGAATCGTGCACAATGCAGCTGTCAGAGCTGTGGCGACAATCTGCGTGCGGGTCATTCGCAGCAACAGTACGGCAGCCATCGACAGGTTGAGCACTGCCACGATCATTGCAATCTGGAAAGATCCAAGAAAGCGCAGCAGAACCGCGCCGGCGACTATTCCACCCAGACCGGAACCGAGGGCCTCGAACAGGTAGGCGGTGCTGACAGCGAGCCGCGAAGAGACGGCGCACTCCTGTTCGAACATGCGAGTGGCGGCCACGAACAGCGCACCGGAGACGGCACAGAACAGGCTGAGGCAAGCCAGAGTCGATAGCAGCATTGGTACCGGTCCCACCAACTCGCCCGGCACGATCTGAAAAACGGCTTTGGAGGCGCGCAATGCCCAAATAGTGGGTGGAAGGCTGACGGCAAGCAGGCATTCAAGCAGGGCCACGGCACGGCGAGCGTTCTTTTTGCCGAGCTTGAGGCCGCTGCTCAGGCTGGTTCCGGCGGCGGTCCAGAAGAGCCATGCGGCCAGCATGATGCCCAGCGACATCTCGTTGCCGTTGAAGACGACGATCAGCTCTCGCAGCAGAACGATCTGTCCGATGACCGCGCTGAATCCGATCAGCGTCAGTGCCGTTCTTACTTCAATGGCCGGGTTTTGCGTGCGGTGCATGACGACAGGTTGCCTTCTTCTACCAGAAGGGAATTAAAGGCCGGTCGATGTCGAAAAGCAAGTGCGCTCATTCACGGCCAGAGGCTCTGCGGATAGGAGCCATCTTCGATGAGACGCCGGATGCTGTCGACCACACGTGGGCGGTCTTCGCGGTTGGTGACGCCGAACCAGGAATCCTTGGAGCGCAGAACCTTCACACGAGCCTGGCCAGCCAGAACCAACTCATTCACCGCGGTGGGCAGGTAGCACTCAGACTTCAGCTCCGACCGATTCCGCTCCAGGAACTTCAGAAAGCGATCCTGCAACTGGGCAAAGACCGCGGGAGTGAATCCCCACATGTTCATGGAAACCATTTCGTTGCCGGTTAACCTGGTCTCGTGGCCGGCCGCGTCGATGCTTCGCGCAATCTCGCCGTCGCGTTCGATGCTGGTCAGTTCCACAACTTGCTCTAGAAAGCCCGCGCCGCTTACCTGGCAGACGCCGCGCGAGACGGAGCCGAAATCGGAGAGGGTGTTGCGCAAGATGAATCCGACCATTGCGTAGTCCGCCGTCTCCGATTGCAAATGCTGGGCGAGAACTCGATAGCTTTCCGCGCCGTAAAAGTCATCGGCGTTGATCACGGCAAAAGGCTGGTTAATTGCGCCCGCGGCCATGAGTACCGCCTGCGTGGTGCCCCATGGCTTGGTGCGTCCCGGCGGCACTGAGAAACCCGGCGGAAGCGTGTCGAGTTCCTGAAAGACGTAGTCGACAGGGGCCTGCTTTTCAAACCTGGCGCCGACCGTTTCCTTGAACGCCTGCTCAATGTCTTTGCGGATGATGAATACGAGCTTGCCGAATCCGGCGCGCAGGGCGTCGAAGATGGAGTAATCGATAATGGTTTGGCCGTTGGGGCCGACGGGGTCGATTTGCTTGAGGCCGCCGTAACGGCTGCCCATGCCGGCAGCGAGAACGAGCAACGTTGGAGATTCCATCGAATTCATTACATCACATGGCGGGGACTGCTGGGCGGACCGACGAAACAACACGGCGTGGGCTGCGCTATGTTAGGTAAGGGATCGGGAGCGAGCGGGAGATGAAGGCAGTTTGGGAGCAAGGGTATTTCATCTGGGGACAAGGGCTGGCGATCTCGGCTTTGATTGCCGCCATACCGACGGCGGTGCTGCTGGTGCTTTTGGGGGTGATGCGCAAGCCGGCTTGGGTTGCAGGGCTGTCGGGGCTTGGCGCGACATTGGTTGTTGCACTCTTCGGATACCACATGCCGGCGATGCTTACGCTAAGTTCGGCGGTTTATGGGGCGGCGTTCGGCCTGTTTCCTATTTCATGGATTGTTTTCTGGGCCATCGTGCTTTACAACATTACGGTCAAGACGGGGAAGTTCTCGATCGTCAAGGAATCCATTGGCTCCTTGACGCCCGACTTGCGAATCCAGTCGATCATCATTGCTTTTGGTTTTGGGGCGTTCATTGAAGGCGCAAGCGGATTTGGAACGCCGGTGGCCGTGGCGGGCGCGATGATGGCGGGGCTGGGCTTTTCGCCCTATTATGCCGCGGCCCTCTGCCTGCTGGCGAATACCGCGCCGGTCGCATTTGGCTCGATTGGAATTCCTATTGTCACATTGGCCGGAGTTACCGGCCTGCCCGTTGAAAAACTAAGCGGGGCGGTCGGAACGCTATGCTCGCCCGTTGCAGTCATTCTGCCGGCATATATGGTTCTTACGTTGGAGGGCTCGACCTCAGTTATGGAAGTGTGGCCTGCCGTGTTAGTGGCGGGGCTGACCTTTGGCGGAGTCGAATACCTTGTTTCGAATTTCATCGGCGTCCAGCTTACCGTGATCCTGAGCTCAATTTGCGCGATGGGCGCGCTGGTGATCCTGCTACGGTTCTGGCATCCGCGGTCCCACACGCACAGGAAGCCGAAGAAGGGCATAGCCGCAAGCGAACCGGGGCCTTTTGAGCTTGCAAAATCGGCTTCAATTCGAGGTTCGGAAACCCCAAAACACACGGCGCGGCAGGTACTGGCCGCCTGGATGCCGTATATCGTTTTGGTCATTCTTGTACTGCTTTGGGGATATAGGCCGTTTCAGTCGCTCCTCAACACGGCAACATTTGCAGTTCCGTGGCCGGGGCTTCATAACCTTATTCTCCGTACTGCGCCGGTCATGGCGGCCGCGTCACCTTACCCCGCGGTGTACAACGTAAATCTGCTGTCGGCGGCCGGGACATCGTGCATGATTGCCTGCATCTTCACGGCGATCTTCATGCGCATGTCATTGGGCAGCTTTGTTGGGGTGATTCTGGCGTCGGCGCGGCAACTGGCGCTGCCGATATTGACGATTGTCTCGGTTCTCTCCATGGCCTTTGTGATGAATTACTCAGGGGCAACGGGAACCTTGGGCCTCGCATTCGCCACTACCGGCGCTGCTTTCCCATTCTTCAGCCCTCTTCTCGGATGGCTGGGTGTCTTTCTCACCGGATCGGATACCTCTTCCAATGCTCTGTTCGGCAGCCTGCAAGTCATTACTGCTGACAAGCTCGGGTTCAGCCGCGTTTTAATGGCCGCCGCAAACTCGTCGGGAGGTGTGATGGGCAAGATGATCAGCCTTCAGTCGATCGCGGTCGCGGCGGCCGCAACGGGAATCACGGTGAAGGAGCAATCGCAGTTGTTTCGGTTCACGCTTAAACACAGCATTATTCTTGCTTCGCTCATCGGCCTTGAGGTGCTGGTGTTTGCCTACCTGATACGGGTGATCTGATTAGAGGGTGTTTAGAGAATGGTCGCCGAGTCTCGTATGCAGTTCCTCATGGGCTATTGGTTCCTGCACAAATAATGTCCTTGCGCCGTCCCTACGGGACTCCGTAGCGAACTTGTGGAATCCCTTTTCCCCACGCTGAAGCGCGGGGCTAACCAACTCTGCGCCTACGGCGCGTTTGTCAGGACATTAGTTATGCAGTTTTCAATAAAGCCGGTTAAGCTTTCGGCCCTTTTCGGCACGACTGAAGTCGTGCCCTGACACTTGCCGCGGTAAGCGGGTTTTTGGAACACGTTCTAGCTTGACGGGAAACGATTCAGCCGGAAATCTCGCGCCATGCGCACAAAGACTCGGTATACGCGGCGCTGCCGTCGCGTAGCCAGGCGTCGAGCTGGGCGGGCTCCTTCAATTGCTGGCCGCGCATGCGGGCCACAAGCACGAAGCGGCAATCCAGCTCGGGCAGGGCAGTCATATCGCCCCACAGTTTTTCAAACTGAGCGATGGGGAAGATGTCTTCCTGCCCTTTGCCCCAACGCTTTTTGACGTCTTTCAGGGTGATGTAGGTGGGCATTCTTGCGGCCAGGGCGCGCACTGCTTCATCGACACGCGCCTCATCGCGCAGCGCATCGCGGGTGAGGCCGAAGACTTCGAGCAAGCGATCGATATCGATCCAGTAGGTCGCGCTGTTGTAGTAGCGCAGGCGGCTTTCGAGTTCTTCGGAGGGCAGCGCCAGGCCTTCGATCAAGCGAACTCGGCCATCCACGCGGGCCAGGCCTCCGCCGCGGTCTTCGAGATGGCGGGCAATCACCTCGGTAGTCATCGATGCGCCGCTTTGAATGTGGTAGCCCAGGATGGATGGATCGACATTTACACCCGCGGTGTCGATGTTATGCGCCATTAGGTAACTGAGCTGGGGGCGCATTGCAAGCAGCCGTAACAGCGTGCCATTGCGCAGCAGATTGGCGATCTCATACCAATGACCCACCGGGTGCAGGCACTGCATGGGCACATTGTCGATGTAGTCGGAGCCTTCTCCGGCGCTCTTGGCCCACTGGATCAGCGCCGCGTGGAGGCCTTCGCGCACCTTCTGAGCCTGCGCGTCCAACATCTGCTGCGTCGTCTCTTCCCATGCGAAACGGAGATCGCGTTCCATGGGGATCATGCGCAGGCCGATGCTTCTCCCGGTCGATAGCAGGATTGGACCCGGATAGTCGTAGTTCCGTTCCTCATCCAAATGAGCGGCGATAGCTTCGTGGGTGAGATAGCTGGTGGTCACGACGTGGGGAAGCAGGGCGCCGCACTCGCGGCTCACGCGAAGACTCTTGGCCAGGTGGACCTCGATGAAATTGCGATATCGTCCGCCCAGGTTACAGAAGGGGCTGAGCGCCTTGACGACTCCGGAGCCTCTGGTCCAGCGTGTGCCGACGCCTCCGGCCAAGGACACGACTGCGACGCGGCCTTCAGCAAGAGCTTCGAGACCGGCGGCGCGATGGCTAGCGGCGGTATCGAGGCGATCCGCCTCAGCGTCCTGAATGAGGCGGGTATCGCGCACGCGGTTCTGCGCCAGGCCGATACGGCCGGAACGGAGATCGGCGCGGATCTGCTCGTGTTCAACGCGGTCGAATCCGAATTTGTCAAGAAGGGAATTCAGCGATCGCGTCTGACCCTCTTCCGAAGTGTGGGCGGCCGGAAGCATGTGGTCAAAGAGCGTGGGAATCATGTCGGCGTACTCAGAATTTGAGCGGCAAGCCGCGGTGAAGCGCTCCAGTTCCGCACGACGAACTGGGGACAATTGAGAGACTTCGGTGCGGACGAGCGGAGGCACTTGCAATATGTAATATCCGGGAGGCATCAGCGCATCGCTGCCGGAAAAACACTCAGCCTGCGTGCCCAGTTCGTTGATCGCGAAATCGTAGACGACGGGCTCCATGGCAAAGGCCACGCTGTGGTCCATCTCGCGCTTGGTCTGGCTCATAATGGCCTGCATGCGGAGTTGAGCTTCGGCTTTACGCTCGGGGTTGAACAGGAAACCCATGCCGCCGCCGCTCATGCCGCCAAGCATCCAGAAGCCCCAAAAATCGCCGCCGAATTCCGCTCGCGCCCGGTCGATCAGAGTGGCTGTGTAGAGATTGCCGGCCCAGGGAATAATGGTCTGGATCGGCCCCTCGAAGTTGCGTTCAAGGCAGCGGCCGAGCGCGCGGATGTCACCGCGCTGTAGATGGCCGGTAATCTCATCGAGAATGGCGATGGCCTGTTTGCGGCCCAGCCACTCGGTTTCGCTGCGCAGGAGATACTTCTCGGTGACCATTTCAAGAATGGGGCCGACATCCTGGGCCATGCCGCCGTGAACGAGCACCAGGCTCCGTTGAAGTTTCTCGCGCGCCTCTTGAGGAATTTCGTCTTCGCTGAAGATGCGGTGGTCGGGCAGCAGACGGCCGCGGCTGATGCCATACTCGGGGTCGTCTTCCACGGCTGCGACGCCGTGAATCAGCTTGATGCCGGGCCAGACGCCTCCGGAATCCTGCCAGCCGCCACCGCTTCCTCCCAGCCACTCACCGAGGATGGCGCGCGCGGCGACCAGGCGGCGGTCGTGCTCCTCGATTCCGCCGGTGAGGGATTGTATCTGCCCGGTGGCGCGCATGCAAACGGCAATGATCGAGGCTAGCAGGTTGGTTGAAACCGCAAGCCGGGAGCCTTTGGGGATGTCGTTCACCTTGCTGACAATCTCAATTCCATAGCCGGACGTTCCGGTAAGGCGGGCAAGCAGATCGGCCAGAGGCTGAGTGGCCCCTTCAATTCCCGGAGGAACGATGCCGCTGGCGATGATGCCGGCTTTGAGCAGCCCGAGATAGTCGCGCGGAAAGTCGAAGACCTCGGCGATCGACGAGACGTCGGCGGTAGCCTGCAGGTCGACGCTGGTCAAGCGGATGACGGGCTGGTCGATGACGCGGAACCACGCCTCGACGGGCGGCCTGGGTTGAGTAAAGCCGCCGGCCACGTTGACCGCGAGATCGATGGAAGCATTGATGACGCGGGCGCCCTCGGGGAAGTCCATGCCCAGGAAGAAAATGTCGCTCCACCCGCTGTGGGTAAGGTCCATGCGGACGGGCGTGGCCTCGCGCAGGATGGGGAAAACCGGAGAGCCCAGGAGAAGTTCCGGACGGAGACGGAGCGGATAGTTGTCGGTGTGACCGGCGCGAAACATCCACTGATTTCCGCGCACGCTGCGCACACTGCGGCGGACCTGGTCGGCCAAGGTCTGGAAGCCGAGAGCGCGGTAACTGGCGGCCAGTGCGCTGGATATGGCGGCGCTGGGTCCGTGCTCGGATTGAGCTGCTAGAAAGGCCTCGATGGCTTCCTCGAAGCGGCGTTCGAGGAGGTCTTCAAAACCGGCAAACGGGATGACGGCGGGTTCGGCGGCGCCGGAAAGATGGGGAATGTGGAAACGGTGGATGGCGTAAAGAAAAAACTGCGCGCGGACGCGCTGGTAGAGGTTATCGCAGCTGCGGCGGAAGTCGTCGAGACTGCGGCATTCGCCAAGAAGCTCCTCCAGCGTAAGGCCGCGGCACAGGGCGTCGAGGGAGACATTGCGCTCGTCTCCGCCGCTGGCGATGACCTCGGTAAAGCGGCTCACGTGGAAGCGCCTCCGCCATTGCCGCGCAGTTCACGGTCGGCGAAGAGTTCAAGCATCTGCGAGAGCACCTCGCCGCGGTCGCGGCCGTTCAGCGCCAGCGCGAGCTGAGCGATAAGCAGACCGTAGGGAGCGCCGAGATCGTAGCGCCGGCCCTCGTCCTCGACAGCCAGGTATTGTTCCTGGCGTGCGAGCTCGGCCAGCGCGTCGACCAGCGTAACGGGGACCGACGGATTGGTTGCCAACTTGCGATCCAGGATGTCCATCACCGCCGGCGTAAAGACGTGGATGCCGAAAAAGCAAAGATAATACCCGGCGCGAATACCGGGAACCAGCAGGCGCCGCTCCGCTTCAGTAGGCGTTGGCTTCTCGATCACTGTCTCGATTCGATACAGATCGCTGCGCGACGAAATGCGACGACCGCCCACGGTGCCGTAGCGGGAGAGCAGGCTCTCGCGGGTGGGCTGGACGCCGCTCACCGAGCAGCGCTCTTTTTGGGCAAGCTCCACCAGGTGCTGAGCCGACGGCTTCTGCGCGGCACTGACGTAGAGATGGTCGCCTACCATGTGCAGGAAGGGATCGCCGCTTGTAAATGAACGGGCGCAATGGATAGCGTGACCGTAGCCGCGGGGCTCGGGCTGAGGAATAAACCGGACCGACGAAGCGTGTGTGCCGGCGGCTTGTACATAAGGGGTTTCGTCGCCGGGCCAAATGACAACGGCAATCTCGTCGGCCCCCGCCGCGAGCGATTGTTCGATGAGAATACAGAGCAGAGATTTCTTGTTGCCGTCGCCGTCTATTAGGGTCTGAAGAGGCAGCTCGCGCTGAGACCTTCCAGCAGCGGTAATGAGTGCTTTCCTGACTAACAAGGGGGCTCCTGACGGCAGTCTACCACGGTTGCGCTCCTCCACTTGCAATGCTCGCGGGGACGTCATTGATAGGAGCGGCGCCGGCGCGCGTGGGGCGCATTGTCATGGTGCTTTAACAAGCGCCGGGATGTGCGGCCCATTCAAGCATGTTATTAAACTAGTAATCGCTGCGGTGACGATTGGGAAGGTGTAGGATGTGCTCTGAAGAGTGCCTTCTCGGCGCAGCCGGAGGTTGTTTACACGTAAGAAATGATTTTTCAGCGCGTGAACGATCCGAACGGAGCCGCGCGCGAAGACGGGTTCTCTGGTTTGCTACACTTGTTTTCTCCCGTTTTAGCACGATTTGCGGTACCTGAGATTGAAATTGAAGCTGCAAAAGGAGCATGAAACCGGGAATAGAAATACTCTATGTGCTCGGGACCAATTCTCCAGGGGTGAATCATGCAGAGCAGTCCGTGGAACGTAATTCATGTCATTACAAATCATGAGAAGCGAGTTGCCCAGCACCTTGAAGTTCGTTCAGTAGAGCATTATCTTCCTCTCTATTCCGAGCGCGTGAAGTGGACCGACCGCACCGTAGTGACGGAACGGCCGCTGTTTTCGGGATACGTTTTTGTCCGTTACTCATCTCAGACCAGGCTATCTGTCATCTCCACACCAGGCGTGCTTCGCATCCTTGGAAATGAAGAACGGGACATGGTGAGTGGAGCGGAACTGGACAGTATCCGGAATGGTCTTGCCGGCGGGTTACTTCTTCGGCCCCATCCTAATGTCAGTGTGGGCACGCGAGTGCGGGTGCGCAGCGGCTTCTTTGCAGGGGTCGAGGGCGTAGTTACGGAACTCCGCCGCCAGTGCAGGGTTGTGCTTACTCTTTCTGCTGTCAATCAGTCTTTTTCACTTGAAGTAGACATGAACGAACTTACTGTTCTGGATAAGCCCGCCGCTGCCGGTGGGTTTGGACAAATCCCTGTATTCAGCTGTTGATTCATGTGGGGCGCGGTGAGCCCGTGGAATCAGATCCCCGGTCGCTCGCGCTCTTTTGCGAACTTCTGCAGAAGTCCGGCGTCGCTGTGTCCACATCCGCTTCAAGGGCAGAGTCTTACAACGGCCATTGCTTCAAATGAGACCGATGTTAATGAATTTGATCCCGTGATGAACGAGGTTCGGTAACCGGACCGGCGCCGGTGTGGACGCCTCTAAGACGCGGATAATCGAATGTGTGGACAGCACACGCAATCTATCGCTCTTGAAGGATTACCAGGTTTATCTGCGCGTGGAAAAGGGGCTGCGGCCGCTTACCTGCGAAGCCTACGATAGCGACCTGAAGACATTTGCCGAGTTTGTGGAGGATCGCCACGGTGTGCTGCTGACGGCGGCGCAGCAGGATGTGGCGGCGTTTCTCGAACACTTGCGGGAACATGGCATTGACGCGCGTTCGTCGGCGCGGAAGCTGAGTTGCCTGCGCGGATTCTACAAGTGGCTGTTGCTCGACCGCCGTATTCATCACGATCCGACCGTGAACATCGAATCGCCCAAGGCATGGAAGGTGCTGCCCAAATCGCTGGCCGAGCCTGAAGTGGTGGAGATGCTTGAGCGGGCCGCCATGAACGCATCGCATCCGCAGGCGCGAGCCACGGCACTCCGAGACAGCGCAATTTTGGAATTGCTTTACGCGGGTGGCCTGCGCGTCTCCGAGGTGACGGCGCTCTCCACGGGCGACCTTGGGTTGGACGCAGGCCGCGTGCAGGTGCGCGGCAAGGGCGACAAGGAACGCATTGTGCCGCTGGGCCGAACTGCTGTCGAGGCGCTGGAAGTTTATTTACGCGAAGGCCGTCCGCATTTGGCGCGCATCGGCACGGCACGAAGGGCAGCGGCGGCGCGGCAGGGCGGAGCTCGGCTTTTTCTTTCCATGCGCGGCATGCCGCTGACGCGCCAATGGATCTGGCACTTGGTGAAGACGTCGAACGGAGCGGCCAGTCCGCACCGGCTGCGCCATAGTTGCGCCACCCACATGGTGGAGCACGGCGCCGATCTGCGCAGTGTACAGCTGATTCTGGGCCATGCCGACATTTCAACCACTCAGGTCTACACGCATCTTGCGCTGGGACGGCTAAAAGCAGTGCATCGCGAGCATCATCCGCGGGGCCGCCGGCAGCAGGCGGAAATCGAGGAGCCAACGGGCTTAGTTCCTGAGTTGAACGGTGGATTGCATCTGGTTCGGCGGACAGATTCAAGCGGGGATTCATCATGAGCGCGACGGCAGTTGCAACTCCGTTAGCTTCGCTGGTCGACGACTATCTGCGCATGCTGGCCAACGAGCGAGGCGCATCCGCGCATACGCTACGTGCCTATACGAGGGAACTCGGCAGCTTTGCGGCCTTTGTCAACGAGCGTTATGGCGAAGAACAGACTGTCGACAGAATCGAGCACACCGACATCCGCATCTACCTTGGAACGCTCTATGAGCGCGGCCTCTCGAAGGCCTCGGCGGCGCGCGCTCTTGCGGCAATTCGGAGCTGGTTCAAGTGGCTGGCTCGCGCAGGACATCTCGATCGGAATGCGGCTTCGCTTGTGTCTACGCCGCGATTGCCCAAGCATCTGCCGCGCGTGCCCTCGATCGAGCAAATGAACCGCATTGTGGACTCGGTTGGCGAAGATGCGGCGACCTGGCCGTCGCGGGATAAGGCGATTCTGGAAATGCTTTACGGCTGCGGCATCCGCAACGCGGAGTTGACAGGGCTGAATCTCGACGACATTCATTGGGCCAACGAGGCCGTCCTGGTGCGCGGCAAGGGCCAGAAGCAGCGCTACGTTCCACTGGGCGATGCGGCGGCGCAGGCTTTGCGCGTTTATATCGGCGAGCGTGCGGCGCGATTGGCCGCGGGCAGCAACGCCAGCAAACGCACCACGCCGGCCTTGTTCATCAATCTTCAGTTGCGCGGCCTTGGCAAAGCCGGAGGGCAGGCGCGGCTTACCACTCGAAGCGTGGGCCGCATCGTGAAACGCATTGCGGTGCTGCGCGGGCTCTCCGCCGACGTGCACCCGCACACGCTTCGCCACGCCTTTGGCACGCACCTTCTTGAGGAGGGCGCCGATTTGCGCGCCATTCAGGAATTGCTGGGCCACGAGCGCCTGTCGACGACGCAGCGTTATACGCAACTGACCACGGCACAGTTGACACAGGTCTACGACCGGACTCATCCGCGGGCGAAGTAAGGGCCGCTCTGCCAATGTATGCTGGGCGCACAGGAGTGTGGACACAATGAATCCCACGCCAGTGACTCGCAAGGATTTGCCCTACCTTGAAGTGGAAGCCGTGGAGGTGGGACCGTTGATCCCGGCAACTGAGGAGCGGCCTGAGTGCGCAATTTGGCGCATTCGTGGCCATATCAGCGATCCAAGGGTTGTTGTTCTGGGAACCTGGATCACACTCCTTGGCCATGAAAGGAATTGCTTATATGGCAATTGGCTAGGTGCGCCAAGTGATGATGGTCAGGTTGTGTTTGAAACCGGCAATGACCCTGGAAGCACTGTCGTGGGATCAAGGCTGACTTACGCAGGCCAACTTGATGGAAGAGCTGCAATCTTGATTGAGGATGGTCCAGCGGCTTGGGGGGAGCGCATCTTCGCGCCGCGGGATGCCGTTGTAACGCGATTCATTGATTCGGATGGGCAGGGATGGCGCAACCTTCGTGAGCTTAGGGATGAGGAGACCCCAGAGCTCGGCACGGAGATTGTTAAGGACGGCTGGGACCACGAACACTGCCTTCTATGTAACGGCCATATTGATCCTGAGGATCGCTTCTTCCGGCACAGACAGGAAAATGAGTACTTGTGCGTCGAATGTTATTGCAAGCATGTTCTAAGCGGAGACATCGGCTTTCTGGCCGTGCAGAACGTCAATTCCGACCACTCTAGCGAGGAATAGCCGTTGAATTGCAATCGCCCACACCCATTTCGCGCGTGATAACATTGTTATTACATGGAGGATGCCATGCTGACGACGATTCGGCGTCTGGGGAACTCGCAAGGGGTGTTGATTCCGAAACCGCTGCTGCAGCAGGTGGGGCTGATGGATCAGGCTGAAATGCGAGTGGAGGGTGACGCGCTGGTATTGCGAAGGCCAAAAGCCGCTCCCCGCGCCGGCTGGGCAGAGGAGTGCAGGGCTCTGGCGGAGGCCGGCGACGACGCCTTGGTTCTTCCCGAGTTTGCGAATGAAGGGGATGCGGAGTTGACGTGGTGAAGCGCGGCGAGGTTTGGTTGGTGAACCTCGACGCCACCGTGGGCAGCGAGATTCAGAAGACTCGCCCCTGCGTAGTGATTTCTCCACCCGAGATGCACGACTATATACGGGCAGCCATTGTGGCGCCTATGACCACTGGAAGCCGCCCGGCGCCCTTCAGAATTGCCGTCCGCCATGGCGGTAAGCGAGGACTGATCCTGCTCGATCAGATTCGCACGATCGACAAGACCCGCCTGGTCAAACGCGCCGGGGGCATCGCTCCGGCAGTTCTAAGGGCGACCCTGGCCGCTCTGGCCGAGATCTTTGCCCAATAGCGGCGTCGAGTTCATTCCTGAATTCAGCGACAATCTTGTTCTTAAAGTCCGTGCTGAAGATTCCCTTGCGAATGAGGTACTTCTCCATATTCAGGATGGGGTCGCCGGGGTCCAGAACGTAGGATTGACATTCGATGAGGGTGGGGCCGTTGCCGATTCGGGCATGGGCGACGGCTTCGCACGCGACGCGATAGACAGCCACTACATCGTTGCCGTCGACGGTGATTGTTGGAAGTCGTTTTTCCTTTGTTTTCATTGGGATGTGGTTCCATGAGACGAAGATCATGGGCAGGCTTTGGAAATAGGCAGAGGCAAGTGCTTCCTGCCAGAGGATGGGAGCAGTCGATTCGGCGGATATAGCTACGGCTATCTTCTTGTTATTGCTTTGTTTATTGAGCACGGCCGCATCGGTGGCAATCTTGAGTTGTTCGGCAATCGTGGGTGCGGGACGATTTGGGCGGAAGAGATCGCGGACCAAATCCTTAAACGGCAAACCTCTGATAAAGAATGGGATGATGTCACCGGGATGGGGCGCGACGGTGTCTTCAGGGAGGAGATCGACGGCGACCGCGACCCCAGCCGCTTCCTGACCCGGAAAGACTTCGAGGTCCACGGCTAACTTGTTTTGTTTGATAAGGATGCCCAAGCGTTCGTGAATCATCCGGCACTTGAGCATCATGGTGTAGAGCTCAAGCAGTTTCTCGTTCGAAATCAGCGAGAAGCCGTTCCGGGGCGCTAGTGCCGCTGTTAAGACGCTTGTTTCCTTTCGCTTGGGCGTCATTGAAGGTGGGACCTCATGGGTAGTTTGGATTGTAAATGAGGCAAGTGGAATTGCAACCGAAGGAAAAGAAAGGCTTTTGGCGATTTCAATACTGGCTCGAAAGTTGGATTTGTACCAACGGCAAGACTTTGCTAGTATCAACGGAGAGATGGCCATCGCTTCCCCAAGCCGCTCTTGTTGTCGCCTGTCGAACATCTTCGACGGGTGCGTGAACTAGTCTCTGATCTCCCAGCACAATCGATCAAGAAGACACACCCGCAGCTGAACAGCCGGGTTCGTCCTCGTTTGTCTCCGGCATTCAGATTCCAGAATGAGGTCACATGCCGGTTGCCGAGAGGGTAACAACTCCATCCCGAACCAACGCTGCCACAGGGCGGCTGAGCCATCTGCGCCTGCTCGAAGCGGAGAGCCTGCACATTCTGCGCGAGGTGGCGTCGGAGTTCGAGCGGCCGGTGATGCTGTACTCGATCGGCAAAGACTCCTCGGTGATGCTGCGCCTTGCCCTGAAGGCTTTCTATCCAGGGCCGATTCCGTTTCCGCTATTGCATATTGACACGGGCTTCAAGTTTGCGGAGATGCTTGCCTTTCGCGATGAGATGGCGCGGTCAATTGGCGCCGAGCTGCTGGTATGGCGCAATGAGGCCGCAATTGCGGCCGGCACGAATCCGATTGCGCTCGACACGAAGCGCTGCTGCGGGTTGCTGAAGACGCAGGCGCTGCTCGATGCGCTCAAGCATTACAACTTCGATGCGGCGTTCGGCGGGGCGCGGCGGGACGAAGAGAAGTCGCGCGCCAAGGAGCGGATTTATTCATTCCGCGACGGCGCGGGGCAATGGGACCCCAAGAATCAGCGGCCCGAATTGTGGAATCTCTACAACGCGAGGATTCATCCGGGCGAGAGCATTCGCGTGTTTCCGCTGTCGAACTGGACGGAGATGGACGTTTGGCAATACATCCACGAGGAGAAGATTCCGGTGGTGGATTTGTACTTTGCCAAGGAGCGTCCGATGTATGTGCGCGGCGATGGGCTGCTGCCGATCGAACAGGATTTTGTGGCGCGGATCGGCGAGAAGCCGCAGATGGTGAAGTCGCGGCTGCGTTCGCTGGGATGCAGCCCGTGCACCGGGGCGATTCGCTCGGATGCGGAGACAATTCCCGACATCATTGCCGAGCTGATTTCGTTTCACACTTCGGAGCGGGCCAATCGCGCGATCGACCACGATCAGGAAGGCTCGATGGAATTGAAGAAGCGGGAGGGCTACTTCTGAATGGCCGCCGCGACGATTCCAAGTTTTTCCATCGAAGAGTTCCTTGAGCAGGAGCGCGAGAAGGATCTGCTGCGCTTTTCGACGGCGGGCAGCGTGGACGATGGGAAGTCGACGCTCATCGGCCGGCTGCTTTACGACACGCAGTCGGTCTACGAAGACCAGGTGCGCTCCATAGAAGGCAAGGGAACCACTGCTCCGGGACAGATCGATTTCGCACTGTTGACGGACGGGTTGCGCGCGGAACGCGAACAGGGCATTACCATCGATGTTGCCTATCGCTACTTTTCGACTGCGCGGCGCAAGTTCATCATCGCGGACACGCCGGGACACGAGCAGTACACACGCAACATGGCCACAGGAGCTTCGACGGCCGATGCGGCGGTGGTGCTGATCGACGCCGCCAAGGGAGTGCTGGTGCAGTCGCGGCGGCACGCTTATATTGCGTCTCTGCTGCGGGTGCGGCACATTCTGGTAGCCGTGAACAAGATGGACCTGATCGGCTACGACGAAGCTGCCTTCCGTGCGATCGAGCGGGATTTCCGCCTGGTGCTGGAGCAGATCGCAGCCGATACGGGCAACCCGGTGGAGGCGATCTTTGTCCCGGTGAGCGCGCTGCTGGGGGACAACATCGTTCACAGAACGGAAACGATGCCCTGGTATAGCGGACCGTCGCTGCTTGAGTTGCTTGAAGCGGCGCCGACGTCGCTCGATACACGCACGGCTCCGTTCCGATTTCCAGTGCAACGTGTGATCCGGCCCGATCACACATTTCGCGGCTTTGCCGGTCAGATTGGGTCAGGAACTGTTCGCAAGGGCGACAGCATTACGGTGCTACCTTCGGGGCGGACTGCGGAGATTGAGCGCATTGTGACGTGGGACGGCGATCTTGCCGAGGCTCACGCGCCGCTGTCGGTCACGCTGGTGCTGAATCATCAAGTCGACATCAGCCGCGGCGATCTGATCGTCTCGGCCGACTCGCCGGCAACCGTGGCTAAGCGAGTGAGGGCCGCCCTGGTGTGGCTGGATCAGCGGCCTCTCGAACGCGGCCGCCGTTATCTGCTCAAGCACACGAGCCACACGGCGCCGGCATTTGTGTCGTCGATCGAACATCGCACCGATATCAGCACGCTTTCGCGCGAAGCCGCGGAGACGCTGGAGATGAATGGAATCGGCGTGGTGAGTATTGCGCTGCTGCGGCCGATGGCTTTCGATCTTTACGGAAACAATCGTTCGACCGGGGCGTTTATCTTGATCGATCCCGAGACCAATGCCACGGTTGCGGCGGGGATGGTTACCGGGATCTCCGAGCTTCGTGTTACTGGTTCGGGTCTATCAGGACCTGTGAGCGAGAAAGAAAAACTCGCGCGATGGGGTCATCGGGGTGGCGTACTGGAGTTGAATGGGCCGGCTGAAACCATCGATCAGATCGAGCGTTCGCTGTTTCTGCGCGGCGTGATTGCGGTGCGGATTGAGGCGGGGGACGAAGGGTTTGGAACTGGTGTTGGCTTGCTTGAATTGATGGCGAAATCGATCGCTGCATCAGGTTTGCTGGCGTTGGGGATAACTCCTACTGACAATGACGAGCTGGCCGCGCAAATCGGCGAGGAGCGGATCGTCGTAAATGCAAGCGAGATCGAGAAGGTAATCGCGGAGATCAACACATTGTTGGAGCGAAACGGGATTTGCCAGTCGCCAGGGCAGATAGATTGGGAGATCTAACTCGGATTCGTTTCCGGGCAGACCAGGAAAGGGAACAGATATTGAGTATCGCTGAGATCAATTCGCAGGTTGAAGCCAAGCTGGACGCGGTGCGCGCGGCGCTGGCCCGGGAGGTTAACGGCGCGGGAGATGTGTGCCTAACTTGCAGCTTTCAGGCGGAGGATGTGCTGCTTACAAAACTGGCGATTGAGTTAGACGCGAAGATACCGATTCTGTTTCTCGAAACGGGCTATCACTTTGCGGAGACCTATGCCTATCGCGACCGCATTGCGCAGGATTGGCAGTTGAACCTGATCAACCTGCTTCCGGAAAAGACAGTCGCGGAGCAGGAGGCCGAGCACGGCCTGTTGTATCAATCGGCGCCCGATCAATGCTGCAAGCTGCGCAAGGTTGAGCCGCTGTTCAAGGCTGTTGCGGAGTATCGCGTTTGGCTGACGGGGTTACGCAGAGAACAGGCGCGGAGCCGCACGGCGCTGGAAGAATCGGCGCAATTCGCGTTGCCGGGCGGGAAGCAGGTGTTGAAGCTCGCTCCGCTGGCCGCGTGGACGACGCGAGACGTGTGGTACGCCTGCGAGCAGTTATCAATTCCGCTGCTGCCGCTGTATGAGCGCGGATACTCCTCGATCGGCTGTGAGCCATGTACTTCGCTTCCACTTGATCCGAACGATCCGCGGTCGGGGCGTTGGGCCGGCCGCAAGGTTGAGTGCGGTATCCACATTCAGGCGGCGCCGGCGAGTTAGGCGCGCTCGGGGGCTGAGGTAACTCTATGCAATACGTGATTGGATTCTTCATTGCGTTGTTCATCGCACTTACCGGAGTTGGCGCGGGTACTGTAACTGTGCCGGTATTGGTTCTGTTTTTGGGAGTGCCTGCGCCGGTGGCAGTGGGCATTGGCTTAATGTTCGCGACGGCGGTGAAACTCATATTGGTGCCGGCGCAGATTGCGCGGCGCAACGTGGCCTGGCGGACACTCGCTTACATGCTTGCGGGCGGTGTTCCGGGTGTAATCGTCGGATCGCTCTTCCTGAAGCATCTGGTCACGGTCGGATCGCAGAACCTGCTCAACGCGCTGCTGGGCGCGATTTTGGTCACGACGGCAGGCTCGCAACTGTTTTTTTCGATTCGCAATAAGAAGCGCAGTGAAGATTCGAATGACCGCAGCCCGATACTCGGATGGCTGATGCTGCCGGTGGGTGCCGAGGTGGGATTTTCTTCTGCCGGGGCGGGGGCACTGGGAAGCGCCGCGCTCCTAAGTCTTACTCCGTTGGCGCCCGCTCAGGTGGTGGGTACCGATATTGCATTCGGCTTTGTGGTGTCGTTGATCGGCAGCGGTGCGCATTGGTTTTCGAACACCGGATCGAATACCGAGTTACTGCTGCAACTTATCGGCGGAGGCATTGCCGGTGCGATTACCGGAACGATCTTGAGCACACGGGTGCCAAAGCGGCCGCTGCGATTTGCACTGTGGATATGGCTGATGATTCTTGGCGGGCAGTTCCTCTTCAATAGCTATCAAGTGTGGGCCTCGCCGCATAAGGTTGCCGCGGCAAGCCAGACACATGTTAGTACGGCGAAATAGAGCCAAGCCTATTTACGAGGAGTAATCCGCGTTGATGTGGATGTATTCGACTGTCAGGTCGGTGGTCCAGAAAACGCAGGAACCGGAGCCCTGGTGGAGCTGGATGTCGATGGTGAATTCGGGCTGCGCGATATAGGCGTGGGCAGCGGCTTCGTCGAAATCCGGGGCGCGGCCCCCGTCGCGGCAGATGGGCAGCTCGCCAAACTGGATGTCGAAGCGGTCGGGATCGATTTCTGCGCCGGAGTAACCGATGGCTGCGGCTAGGCGTCCCCAGTTGGGATCGCCGCCGGCCCAGGCGGTTTTGACGAGCGGTGAATGCGCGATGGCTTTGGCTATCTTGAGCGCGTCGGCGTCGGTCGCTGCTCCCTCGATGTGCAATTCGACAACGTGAGTGACCCCTTCGCCGTCGGCGACAATCTGGCGCGCCAGCGAGGTGCAGACCTGCGTAAGCGCAGCGGCGAATTCAGCATTGCCGGGACCGACCACGGCGCCGCTCGCGCCTGAAGCCAGCAAAAGCACGGTGTCGTTGGTGGAGGTGTCGCCGTCGACGGAGATGCGGTTGAAGCTGACTTCGACGGATTGTTGGAGATACGTGTCAAGGACGCCGGCCTCGATAGCGGCGTCGGTGAGGATGTACACGAGCATGGTTGCGTGGGGCACCAGCTGCGGGTGAATCATGCCGGAGCCCTTGCCCAGCGCGGCGATGCGGACCTCTTGGCTCGTTCCGTCGGGGGCAACGATTTCAATTCGCGCGAAGGCGGTCTTTTCTACGGTGTCTGTAGTCAGGATGGCCTGCGCCACTTGCCTGAAGTGCACAAGTTCAGCGCCGAGCGACGCCGCCAACTCCGGAAGAACAGCAATCAGCTTTTCAGCCGGCAAAGGCACGCCGATGATGCCGGTGGACGAAGGAAAGACTTCTTCCGGCATGCAATGGAAAAGCTCGGCGGCGGCTGTGCAGGTGGCGCGAGCGGCGGCCAGGCCTGGTTCTCCGGCGGCGCAATTGGCGTTGCCGGCGTTGATGGCGGCGACGCGGACATGGCCGCCGGTGGCGCGCAGATTTGCCTTGTCAACGATGAGCGGGGCGGCGGTGACGCGGTTGGCGGTGAAGACGGCAGCGGCGCTGGCGGGCTGATCGGCAACGATGAGGGCAAAGTCGGTGCGGCCGCTCTTTTTGAGGCCGGCCTTGGCAGCGCCAAAGCGGAAGCCGCGCGGAATGAAGAATTGGGAAACGTCGGGCATGTCGGTTTCGGCCATGGTTCGAGAAGCTGACCCATTTAATCTAGCAGGTGGATGGGGGCTGGATGGGGGAGAACGAACTCAACGCGGCGGGGAATGCGGAGCAGGCCGATTTTCTTGAGCTCCGGCATGTGAATGTGGCGCGCGGGGAGCGTGTGGTGCTGCACGATGTAAATCTGCAGGTGCGCGCCGGGGAACATGTGGCGATTCTGGGGCCGAACGGTTGCGGAAAGTCGACGCTGATCATGGCCATGACCTGCCAGATTTATCCCATGGTTCGGCCGGGAATGGTGATGCGGATCTTCGGGCGCGAGCGGTGGGATCTGACGCAACTTCGCAGGCATTTCGGCGTGGTTGGCGCGGAGTTGCCGGGGGAACGGACCGCGGTGACCACGGGGCTGGATGCGGTGATTGCGGGATTTTTTTCTGCTTCGACGCTGTGGCCGAATCTGGATGTGAAAAATGAGATGCGGGAGCGTGCGCTCGAAGCGCTGGGGCGGATGGAGGCACTGCATCTGGCTGTGCGGCTGGTGGGCGAGATGTCGGCCGGAGAGAAGCGGCGGATTTTGATTGCGCGGGCCCTGGTGCATAGGCCAAAACAATTGTTGCTAGACGAGCCCTCAAATGCGCTGGACCTGGCGGCTCAACGGGAGCTGCGCGAGACGCTGCGACGCCTTGCTCAGGAGGGAACGGGATTGGTGCTTGTGACCCATCATCTGGGCGATATTCTGCCGGAGATTGAGCGCGCGATTCTGATGCGCGAGGGGCGCATTGTTGGGGACGGCCCGCGTGCGGAAATGCTGACGGAGGCGAGGCTGAGCGAGCTGTTCCACGCGCCGGTGAGGATTGGGCGGGATGAGGAGTGGCTGCATAGCTGGTGAGAGAGCTGCTGTGGTAAGATTCGGGCAATTGGCTTCCCTTGAGCCAATCCATGGAGGTCAAAATGACACAGTGGTCGAGGCGTAGTTTTATCAAGACCGGGCTTGCGGCGGGCGCGCTTGCAGGGGCCGGCGGGCTAACGCTGCGTGCAGAGCGCGCGGCGGCGACGGATTGGGTGACGCTGGGCAAATCCGGCGTGAAGGTAACTCGGTTGGCGTTCGGCACGGGGAGCTTCAGTGGGCAGGTGCAGCGCGACGTGGGACAGGAAGGGTTCACCCGGCTGGTGCGCCACGCCTACGACAACGGGATTCGCTTCTTCGAAACGGCGGAGGCTTACCACGGGATGCACGAGATGCTGGGAGTGGCTCTGAAGGGCATTCCCAGGGATAGTTACCGGCTTATGTCGAAGGTGACCACGCGCGAGGGCGTCGATCCGCAGGCGAAGTTCGACGAGTTGCGCAAACTGGCCAACACCGAGTACTTCGACATCATGCTGCTGCACTGGCAAACGCGAGCGACGTGGCCGGTGGACACGGTCAAGTGGCAGGATGGCATTATGGAAGCGCAGTCCAGGCATGCAATTCTGAGCCACGGCGCATCGGTGCACGGGCTTCCGGCATTGCGGCAGGTTCCGAGTTTCAAGTGGCTGGACCTGGCATTGATCCGGGTGAACCACAAGGGCACGCGCATGGACGCCGAGATCCCCGACGTGGATGAGCTGGGCAACGTGCCTGAAGTCGTCACGCATATCAGGGAGGTCAAGAGCCAGGGACGGGGCGTAATCGGGATGAAGCTAATCGGCGAGGGGTCATTCGGCCGCGAGGACCGGCAGAAGGCGATGCGGTTCGCGATGAAGAACGCCGGTGTGGATTGCGTTACAGTCGGGTACAAGAGCACGGCGGAGATCGACGAGGCGATCGACAATTTGAATCTGGCGCTGGTTTAACGCGCCGGGTTCGACGAGGGCCGCGCAAAGGCGCTGAGTCAAATTGCAGGCGCATTCCCTCGGGGGCTAAAGCCCTCGCTCATTTTGTTGGTTTATGTACGGGCTGAAGCCCGTACCCTTCACGCTGAAGCCCGTACCCTCACGCTGAAGCCCGTATCCTTTACGCTGAAGCCCGTACCCTTCACGCTGAAGCCCGTACCCTTTACGCTGAAGCCCGTACCCTTTACGCTGAAGCCCGTACCCTTCACGCTGAAGCCCGTACCCTTCAGGCTCATCTTGTACTGGAGGAGAGTAGCGCTTGACTCGGAGGCCGGGTTGGCTTTAGTTTGGGGTTACACGGGAAAGGAGGTTGATCCAGCTGATGCAAAGTGACTATTCGAGTTGTTTCGTACGTGAGGTGACTGAGGCCTGAGGCCCTTCGAGCCCCAGCCCCAGGTAAGACCCGGCGGAGGAATTCCGTCACGGCTCTGGCACTCGCGGCAGCGCGAAGGCCTCCAGTCCAATCCCAACAGTTCACCGGCAGCGGCCTCACGAGCGAGTGCTCTTGAGGCCGTTGTTGCGTTGGTGCAGAGATCAGGGGTCAGAGATCAGTTAGGAGAAATGATGAATCGAGAGTGGCACAAGGGGCACAAGATGCCGGAAGGCGCGACGACGAAAGAGCGAATCGAGTGGCATCTCGCGCATACAAAGAACTGCGCTTGCCGGCCGTTTCCAAAGGGGCTGGTGGCCAAACTTAGCGAACGCCAGAAGGCTGCGATTAAAGCATAGACAACAATTGCCGATGCGCCTGCGAGTGGCCGATGCCAACAGTTTCGAGGAGTCGATGAAGACTCCAGCCGCCGGTGCAGGATGATTTCCGTAAGGTGGCGAAGAGAAGTCTCACGACTGCCAGGTTTTGTCTTTGGAGTAACAGAGCTGTTCGAGGTTGCAGCGATCGCATTTGGGTTTGCGGGCGTCACAGACCTGACGGCCATGATGGATGAGCTGATGAGAGAAGGCTATCCATCGGTTCTGCGGGATGACCTTCATGAGGTCCTGCTCGACTTTTTGCGGCGTGTCGCCTTTGGCAAGGCCGAGACGGCGGGCGATGCGGAAGACGTGTGTATCGACGACTACGCCTTCCGCCTTTCCGAAGCCGACGCCGAGAACCACGTTGGCGGTTTTGCGGGCGGCGCCGGGGATGGTGGTGAGCTCGGCGAGGGTTTGCGGGATCTGGCCACCGAATTCGACGACGACCTTGCGGGCTGCGCCCTGAATGGATTTGGCCTTGTTATGAAAAAAGCCTGTTGCCCTGATGAGCGCTTCGAGCTCGGGCAGGGTTGCTTTGGCCATTGCGTCCGGGGTGGGGAAGCGCTTGAACAATTCCGGTGTGACCATGTTGACGCGCACGTCCGTGCATTGGGCCGAGAGGATGGTCGCGACCAGCAATTCCCAAGGCGAGCGGTGGCTGAGGGCGCATTCGGCGTTTGGATAGGCTTCGTCTAGGGCTTTGAGGATGGCGGCGATGCGGTCGGGGGCCAGGTCGCCGCGCTGAGTTGCGCTTGGCTTCTTGGTTGTTGTCTTGGTTGCTGAGGTTTTCGTAGCCGGAGTTCGGAGGGATTTTTCGGTCGCGGGCATGTTTTTCTCGGTTGAGATTCATGCTATCTCATCGTTCGCGGAAAACGCGAAGGATCGGGCACGCGGCCGGGGGCAGCTATCCAGGCATTTGCGGCGGTAAACAAAACTGTGTACTGTTGGGTTGTGAATATGCGCGGCTACCCAGTGAATCTTCGCAAGGACGGAAAATTCATTCTTGCTACCTTTCCGGACATTCCAGAAGCAATTACTCAGGGCCACAATCGCGCCCACGCGCTCGAAATGGCGAAAGAAGCGCTCGAAGTGGCCATTGATTTTTATTTTGAAGATCAGCGCCAGGTTCCTCCGCCATCTCCACCGAAGCGCGGTCAAGCGGTTGTTGAGTTGCCTGTGAGCGTCGCGACGAAAGTCTTGCTGCTCAATGAAATGTTGCGGCAGAAGGTGCGGCCCATCGAGCTGGCGCGGCGGATCGGAACAACGAAACAGGAAGTGAACCGGCTTACAGACCTGAGACACGCCACCAAGATCGACCGCATCGATGCGGCGTTGCGGGCGCTGGGAAAGCGGCTAGTTTTGGATGCCGCTTAAGGGTGGCCGGATTGGCTGTGGGTGTCTTGGTCTTGCTCATTGCGGATCATGCTATCCCAAGAGAATACGGGCCACGAGCACATTGCGCAGATAGCTTCATGAAAGAAGCCGGGCTCGCTTGCCTTGCGATTTTAGTAAGATAACAGCTTGCTTGTCGAAACTGACAAACTCTTCGGCGCCCAGCCAGCGGCCTTCGTAAGCAATCGCTCCGTCGGCAAAGTCGCCGCCTTTGTCGAGGAGTTCTAATCCTGCGTCGACGGCCAGCCGGTTTGTCACTACGTTTTTGCTGTCCACAAGCGCGCGAATGGAGTGAGCCACTTCCGCAGGGGGCATTTTATAACCATTCCGCATGACCCAGACGAACTCGCAAAGCGCTGCGACGGGGATTGCAACCAAGTCCGCCGTCCGTAGTGCATGAGCGGCAGGCTGCGTTTGTGTTGGGTCATCGCGCACGGCGGCCCGCAGCAGAACATTGGTGTCAGCGACGATCTTCATCGCTTGCCCGCCCAGGCGTCTTCGGTAATCTTCTTGATTTGGGCAATGGTGAGCCTGGGTCCACCTTTCTGTTCCAGGCTTCCGATGAACTTGTCGATTGAGCCTGTTCGCGGGGCAGCTCCAAGCGCGAGCCGTCCGTCCGGCAGTTTGTCCACCTCAACCTTCTGGCCGGGAGTGACGTTCAAGTGCCGAAGCAGTTCCTGCTTCAGTGTGATTTGGCCCTTTGCGGTGACGGTTAGCGTCGGCATGGATGAGTCCTCTTTTCTCATGGTAAGGCAAATTAGCCTTACTGTCCAGGTTGATGGCCAAGCGCCGAGGATGATACTTCAATCACTCAATCTTTTCGCTCTTGTTTGGGACAGATGCTGCGAGTCAGCTCCGCTGCGCGGAATGGCAAGTTTGCGAGTTGGCGGGATCTCGCTGAGGCGTGCTTGTTCGCTTGTCTACAGGCTTCCCGCGAGCCAGTTGCCGAGTCTGTCGATGGGCAGGCGCAGGCCGATGTAGAACTGGCCGAAGAGGGCGTAGACGGCGCTGACTTCGTCGAAGCGCATCTCGTAGATGAGCTTCTTGAAGACGACGGGGTCTTCGGCGAAGAGGTCGACGCCCCACTCCCAATCATCCATGCCTATGGAGCCGGAGATGATCTGCTTGACCTCGCCGGCGTAGCGGCGGCCGATCATGCCGTGCTCGTGCATCATGCGCTGGCGTTCGGCAAATGGCACGGTGTACCAGTTGATTTGCTCGCCGCGTTTGCGGTCCATGGGATAAAAGCAGAGGTACTTTGCGTCGGGGATGGCGGGAAAAATGCGTGGGGCCATGGCTTCCGCGCTGCGCTTGAGCGATGCGGCGATCACTGCGTTCCACTCCGGCGAGTGCGGCTCCAAATCACTGGCAGCTTCGTAGGTCTTGCGGGTGGATTCGTAAAGGCCGAGTTCGACGACGGAGACGTAGGAGTGCGCGGGGGCGAGGTAGCCGTAGAAGTCGGTTTGGGCAAGGTCGAGCTCGAGTTGGTTCAGAGCTTCGACCGAGTCGCGGAAGTGAATGAGGATGAGGTCGCCCTTGTGACCGAGCTGGGAGAAGATCGCGGTGCGGACGGGCGCGTTGGGAGTGGCGCGTTCAAGCGTCTTGAGGGTTTCGACGGCGTGGGCTGCGATGCGGCCGCGATCGGCTTGTGGAGTGGCGCGCCAGGCCTTCCAGTCGAAGCGGAAGAACTGGTGGAGGAGGCTGGACCCTTCAAGGGTAAGCGGGACGGGAGGGAACTCGGCCAATGGGAACACCTCGGATATACAGCCCCATCGTAGCAAACGATCCTTGATGGAACGCCTTCCGGCGGTGTACTGGAATGCGGGCCCAGGTTGTACTTTGATTGCCTTGGCGGCGGCTGGCTATACTGTGGGAATGCCTGAGCCTGTTTTTAACCAGACGGTGCAGATCGGGATCGTGGTGCGCGATCTTGACGCTACGGTGCGGCGGTACGTCGACGACTACGGGATAGGCCCGTGGCAGTTTCACGAGTTCAACGCGGGGAACGCGAACGATCTGCACGAGTATGGCCAGCCAGTGGAACGATCATGGCGCCTCGCAGTCACCATGGTCGGAAAGGTGATGTGGGAGCTGATCGAGCCGCTCGATGAAGAGAGCATCTATGCACGCTTCCTGGCCGAGAAGGGCGAAGGTGTCCACCACATCGCCGTTGCCACGCCGAGCTTCGACGACGCGGTGGCGGCGCAGGCCAAACGGGGAAACAAACTGGTGCTCAGCGGCACTTTCAGCGGAACCAAAGTCGCATACCTTCCCACCAACTCCGAACTCGGAGTGTTCATCGAGATATATAGCGGCAATCCAAATGCTCCGGAAGCCTGATGCGCGAGCGGTTCTGAAATCTCCCCGACGGTCACCAGCGGTGGGACGAGCGAACCGGCACATCGACCCGATATACTAGAAGTGCTCATGAGCGAAAAGATTATTGCTATTCTGGTCGAGTTTGTGACCAGGGTGATCGACGCCGGCGGATATGCCGGCATTGTTGTGCTGATGGGAATCAATTCGGCCAACATTCCGCTGCCATCCGAGATCATCATGCCGTTTTCCGGATACCTGGTGTATTTGGGGCGGTTCAATCTGTTTCTTGTGGCGACGGCGGGGATGGTGGGCTGCAACCTTGGTTCGGCCTTCGCTTATTGGCTGGGCGCAAAGGGCGGGCGTCCGCTGGTGGAGCGTTACGGCAAGTGGGTGCTGATGAGCCGGCACGACTTGGACCGGATGACACTGTTTTTTGAAAGGTACGGAGGGATCACCGTATTGCTGGCGCGGTTGTTGCCGGTGGTGCAAACGTTTATCGCGTTCCCGGCGGGTATTGCCAAAATGCCGCGGCTGCGCTTTCACATCTACACTTCTATAGGATCGTGGTCGTGGTATCTATTCTTGGCATTTGTGGGGATGAAGCTGGGCCAGGCCTGGCAGACCGATCCGCGATTTCAGGAGGCATTCCACCGGTTTCATCTGGTTATCGAGCTCGCGCTGCTGGCGGGAATCGTGTGGTTTGTATGGTCGCATTTGCATCGGGGGCGACAGGCGAATGCGGCGTAATTTTGAGGCATGGTACCGAGTGATTTTTTGAGCGCGTATACTGTTCGGTTCGCCGAAAAGAAGTTTGGGACGGGCTCGACGATTTCGGGCTATCAAAATTGAAGGTTAGGAGAAGCAATGTCAACTGAAGGGGAAAGCGGCCAGCAGACCGCCGAGGCACCAAAGATTGCGCCCGCAACGGGCAAGCTGGGGGTGATGGTTGTGGGGCTGGGCGCGGTGGCCACCACGATGATTGCCGGCGTGGAGGCAGTGCGCCGGGGACTGGCCAAGCCGATTGGGTCGCTTACACAGATGGGCACGATTCGGCTGGGCAAGCGCACCGACAAGACATCGCCATTGATCAAGGACTTTGTGCCGCTGGCCGATTTGAACGACGTTGTGTTCACCGGGTGGGACATCTTCGAGGACGACGTCTACGAGTCGGCCGCGCATGCGCAGGTGCTGGACAAGGAGACGCTGGCGCAGTTGAAGCCATATCTCGAGACCATCAAGCCGCTGCCGGCGGTGTTCGACCAGTACTATGTGAAGCGCCTGCACGGCACGCACGTGAAGACGGGCAAGAACAAGAGGGACCTGGCCGACCAGGTGATCGCAGACATTCGGGCATTCAGGAAGACGGTAGACCGCGTGGTAATGATCTGGGCCGGGTCGACCGAGATCTTCATGGAGCCGACGGCGGTGCATCAGAGCGTCGAAGCGTTCGAGAAGGGTCTGGAGACGGACGACATCGGCATTCCGCCGTCACAGATTTACGCATACGCCGCGCTCAGCGAGGGCGTGCCATTTGCCAACGGCGCGCCGAATCTTACGGTGGACATTCCAGCAATGATCGAGCTGGCGAAGAAGAATTCGGCGCCCATCTGCGGCAAGGATTTCAAGACCGGGCAGACGTTTATGAAAACAGTGCTGGCGCCGGCTTTCAAGGCGCGCATGCTGGGTGTCTCGGGGTGGTTCTCGACTAACATTCTTGGCAACCGCGACGGCGAGGTGCTTGACGAGCCGCAGTCGTTCAAGACCAAGGAAGAGTCGAAGCTTGGCTCGCTCGAATACATCTTCCAGCCGGAGCTTTATCCAGATCTGTATAAGGATATCTACCACAAGATTCGCATCAACTATTACCCGCCGCGCGGCGATGAAAAAGAAGCGTGGGACAACATCGACATCTTCGGCTGGCTGGGCTATCCGATGCAGATCAAGGTGAACTTTTTGTGCCGCGATTCGATTCTGGCAGCGCCGGTGGCTCTGGACCTGGTGCTGTTCCTCGACCTGGCCAAGCGGACGCCGTCGTTGCGCTCGATCGGCATACAAGAGTGGCTGAGCTTCTATCTCAAGTCGCCGCAGACGGCGCCGGGATTGTATCCGGAACACGATTTGTTCATTCAGTCAATGAAGCTGAAGAACACTCTGCGGCACATCATGGGAACGGACTTGATCACCCACCTCGGTCTCGACTACTACGATTAAACTTGCCCCTTCGACTTCGCTCAGGGCAGGCTGCTTGTGCGGACGCATTGCTTGACTTGGCAAGAAAAGGCCCCATTCGATAGAGTGGGGCTTTTCTGTCAGAACTGGCTTCGACTCGCCGCGCTTGAGGTTGCGCCCATGTTGTCTTTTTTCTATGACCTATCCGATATGAAAAATGTGTCTTGTTCGGCTTCTATCATTTAGCTAAAAACAGAAGGAAGAATCGGGCTCGCCGGGGTACAGACTGGCGCGGTCGCACGGGCCTATGTTGCAGGCCATCTGGAGTGCGATCTCATTTTTTCATTGGGCGCTTCGAGAGGGAAATGATCTGCAAGCACCTGCCACCTGCGGTGGGGCAGACCACCTGCGGTGGGGCAGACGCTCGCCATTCGCTCGCAATGGCCTCATCGCCTGCCGCCCTTCGCTAGAATCCGCCGCGGCGGACGAAGGATGGGGTGCCCGCGGCCGCGATTTTTCCGTTATGCTGTTTTTGCATGGAACTGATCTTCGAGGTGCGCGAGGCGGAAGAGGGCGGCTATGTGGCGCGGGCGCTGGGGCAGGCTATTTTCACCGAAGCTGGGACCTGGCAGGAGTTGCGCGACAACGTACTGGAGGTGACAAGCCTCCACTTTGAAGATGCTCCGGCAAAGCCTAAGCTCATCCAGTTGCATTTTGTAAAGGATGAGCTGATTGCGGTCGAGGCGGCATGAAACTGCCGTAGACTGCTCTGCCTTTGGAGGCGCCGGTCGGGCGGATTGGGCACTATTCCCTTGACGATATATATAAATAACTACATAATGACACATGGCATGGGAAGTCGAATTCACGGATGAATTTGGCGAATGGTGGGAAGGGCTGACCGCCGAGGAGCAGGACAGCGGCGCCGATGGCGTTTACGTCTTGCAAGAATCAGGGCCAGCACTCACCCGTCCACAGGCCGACACGATTCACGGCTCTAAGTATCACAATATGCGGGAGCTGCGAACTCAGCATCGGGGCCGTCCATACCGGGGGCTCTATGCCTTCGACCCGCGTCGGGTCGGCGTCCTGCTAATTGGTGGGGACAAGACCGGCAATAACCGCTGGTATGAAGAGTTCGTGCCGACTGCCGACGCCATCTATACCTATCACTTGAGCGAAATCGAGGAAGAGTAGGAGTTACAACATGGCTCACAAGTGGTCTGAACTTGAAGCCAAAATGGGGCCGGAGCGGGTAGCCGCCTCCCGCGCCCGCGCCAAGAAGATAATCGAGGAAATGCCGCTGCAACAACTTCGCAATGCGCGACAGATGACGCAGACCCGGCTGGCCGAGGTTCTGGAGATGGACCAGGGCAACATCTCGAAGCTGGAGAAGCGCACGGATATGTACCTCAGCACCTTGCGGAGCTATGTCGAAGCGATGGGAGGGGCGCTGGAGATTCGCGCTGTCTTTCCGGACGGGGATGTGAAGATCGACCTATTAAATAAGCTGTCCGCCTGAGCACCACCTGCGGTGAGGTGGCCGCTCGCTATTCGCTCGCATGGGGTTCTTGACCTCCCACTCTTCGCTAGAAAAAGGCGAAGGATGGGTCAACCGGGGTGGGGCCACCGGTCGATACAAAGGCGAACCGGTCAATTCGCACCCTTTGCGGCGTCCTCGACCACCCCGCAACTCTCGCAGACAATTGCGGATCCTGAATCGAACTCAACGTCGTCGACAATCCTGATCTTGACCGAGTTGCAGCGCGAGCACCGATCTGCCGTCGGATGTTCGTATCTCAGAAGAGCGGCACCGTAGGCGTTCAACACTGCGTAGGTCGCATCGACAACAAGCATGCCATCGTAACGAATCGCGTTCGTGGCATGCGTTAACCAGGAGGCCATCTGCCAGGTAGAGCGCGCGGTCGTCTTCAGGAACCGCCGCACCTCTGCCATCCTTGAGCCCGCTGCCACTGCTTCGGCGATCAGCTCTGACCAATGAATAAAATCGGCGGTCTTCGGCGCGACGCCTCCTGCCGGAACCATGCTTGGCTTAGCCGCCGACCGGGCGAACGCGATCAGGCATTCGCGGCACCGCATCCCTACTGCTTGTATGTCCTCCGATTCGGTCCCCGCATCCAGGGCTTCGGCAGCCTGTTCCCAACGGCGGAACGCAGCAGCCAGCAGATCGCCAACTCGTTCGTCGCTGGCCCCCTTTCGTTTCGACTGCAACCGGGCCATTAAGCCGATGTGAAAAGAAAGCGTGTAATCGAGACTCGGGAACATTTTATGGGTATAGAGATTCGTCGGATTTGTAATGACCCAGTGATCTTCTTTATCCGTACGGACGTGCCAGCAATCAAAATCGCTTCCGAGCACGTTCTCTGTCTTGATCTTCTCAAGATAAGTAACCTTCTCCTTATCTTTGGCACATTCCTGTTCCACGTACTCCGCAATACGCTTGGCCTCATAATGGTTTTCCGGATCGAGTTTGAAGCGGTTCAGAGTTTCATCGCTCACAGGACCGGGGATGATGTGGCTTGAGGGATCGGCGACTGTTCTTTTTTCTCGAGCTTTGGAACTCCGCTTCGTGGCCATAGGCGTTGAAAAGATCTATCACGGAAAATTGGTCGACGGTTGCTCCGTCCGTTCGTTTTTTCTAGCGCAAGGATAGGAAGCGACGACGTCCATGCGAGCGGATAGCGAGCGTCTGCCCCACCGTAGGTGGTCACCAGCCGCGTGTTTGGAGGAGTTGGGACTCATCTAACCCGGCGGCGGCCAGGCCCTTCATGGTTCCCGTCACCTGCTCGGAAACTTCGGCGAGGATCTTGGGGTCGTTGAAGTGGGTGGTGGCCTGCACAATGGCCTTGGCGCGGGAGACTGCCTCTTCGCGCTCCTTGGGGTCGTTTTCCACGTCCAAAGGCGTGGCGCGCTCCTTCATGAAGATTCCCGATCCAACGAAGATGGCCTCGGCTCCCAGTTGCATCATAAGAGCGGCGTCGGCTGGGGTCGCAATTCCGCCTGCGGAGAAGTTCGGTACGGGAAGTTTCCCGGTTTGGGCCACCATGCGAACCAACTCGTAGGGAGCCTGATGTTCCTTGGCGGCTGCGTAAAGTTCCTGATCGGTGAGGACGGTGAGGATGCGCATTTCGCGGGTGATTTGGCGCATGTGCTGGACGGCGTGGACGACGTCGCCGGTGCCCGCTTCACCTTTGGTGCGGATCATGGCCGCGCCTTCGGCGATGCGGCGGAGAGCCTCGCCCAAGTTGCGCGCGCCGCATACAAAGGGCGTGGTAAAGGCGTGTTTGTCGATATGATGCGCCTCGTCGGCGGGGGTCAGGACTTCGCTTTCGTCGATGAAGTCGACGCCTAGCTCCTGCAGAATCTGCGCCTCGGCGAAGTGGCCGATGCGGGCCTTGGCCATCACCGGAATGGACACGGCCTGGATGATCTGCTTGATAAGGCTGGGCTTGGCCATGCGGGCAACGCCGCCTTCGGCGCGGATCATGGCCGGCACGCGCTCCAGGGCCATGACCGAGGTGGCGCCCGCCTCCTCGGCGATGCGGGCCTGTTCCACGTTCATCACGTCCATGATGACGCCACCCTTGAGCATCTCCGCCAGGCCCACTTTCAGGCGCAAGGTGGTAGTTGCTGAGTTCCTGTTTTCGTTTTGTTCCGGCATTGTCACTAACCTCAACTGGCGACGCTATTTGTGGCTGAGGGCCACGTCCAGCGCGCGGTTCTCTCACATTCCAGTGTAGCAGCGATGTTGCTGGCGGGGATTGGCAGGCGGCTAAGCCGTGTGAGGTTTTATGAGCCCTTTCCAATCATTTTGCAGTTTTTCCGGCTACCAATCTGCATCGTTTCCGTACACATGGCCAACGCACAAACAGCGCCGCCTTCAGCGGAAAAGCTGCTCCAGGAGACGGAAAGAGCCGGAGCCGGTGCGTTGGCTGCTGAAAAGGCGCTGGTTCCGGTGACTCCCCAGGCCGAGACCGGCGACCTTATTACCTTGAGTGGCCCGATTGCACGTCTGCCGGTGGAAATGGGCGTGGCCATTCCGGTGCGGGAGTTTCGCGTTCGTAACCTGCTGGCTCTCGATGCGGGCCAGGTCATCGAGACGCATTGGCCGCATGGAGAAGACATGCCGCTGGCCGCGGGCGATGTGCAACTGGCATGGAGCGAATTCGAGGTCGTCGACTCGCAATTGGCAGTACGGATTACACGGCTGGCCTGAGCTGTTGATGAAGGAATGTTCTTTGCCGCGAAGCAAGGCGGGGATGGGATGAGAGAGACAGGATGATGGCTCGGGGACAGGATGGGAAGGATGCGACGGACCAGGCCGCGTCTGGCGGTCTGGCGGTCTGGCTGCTGAATCGGCTGAAACTGACGCGCCGTCCGCAGGCTCGGCTGGCGTTGATTGAACGCATTGCGCTGGCGCCGCGGCAATCGCTCGCCTTGGTCGAGGCCGAGGGTAGGCGGTTTCTGGTCGCGACATCGCCCGAGGGCGCTCCGGCGTTTTATGCCCTTGACGGCGATATGCGCGGGTCCCGTGCGGACATTCACGGAACTCCGGAGCGGCGCCGAAGCCCATTGCCGCGCCCAGTCACGCATGGGTCTTCGGACCGGCCGGCGAGGGTCTCATGGTAGGCCTCGACGCCGCGCAGTTGGCCCTTGCCGCGCCCACAGCTCTTTTGCCCGACTTGAATTCCAGACTCCATCCATCGGATTCGACACCGTGGACGATTCTTCTCGTCCTGACGATGATCACCCTGCTGCCGTCGATTCTGATGGTGATGACGCCGCTGGTGCGCTTGACGGTGGTCTTCCACTTTCTGCGTCAGGCGCTGGGCACGCAGACCGCGCCTTCAAACCCCACCCTGTTGGGGCTGGCGTTGATGATGACCTGGTTCCTGATGACGCCGGTGCTCAACCAGATCGATCAACAGGCCGTTGAGCCCTACCGCGCCGGCCAATTGACGGGCTGGGAGGCCATCGACCGGGGGGCCCAGCCGGTGAAACACTTCCTGCTGCGCTACGCCCGCGAGAAGGACCTGGCCCTGTTTACGGCAGCCGGGCAAATTGCGCGGCCCAACAAGCCCGACGACCTGCCCATGCAGGTGGTGATCCCGGCTTACGTTCTCTCCGAATTGAAGGCCGGATTCTCGATCGGCGCCGTGCTCTATCTCCCGTTCTTGCTGATCGACATTGTCACCGCCTCGATCACCACGTCGATCGGTATGTTCCAACTGCCGCCGGTGGTGATCTCGACGCCGTTGAAGATTCTGCTGTTTGTGATGGTGGATGGCTGGAACCTGCTGGCCAATTCGCTGCTAAAGAGCTTTTAGGGGGAGATGGATGACGCCCGACCTGGTAGCCGAACTGATGCGCCAACTGATGAAGGAGTGCATGATCCTGGCCGCGCCTGTACTGGTTGTGGCCGCTCTGCTCAGCTTTGTGTTGAGCCTGATCCAGACACTGACCAGCTTGCAGGAACAGTCGCTGACCAGCATACCCCGTCTGGCGGCTGTGGCTGCGATCCTGCTGGTCGGTATGCCCTGGTTCCTGGGCCGGATGGCGCACTACGCCTTGTCGTTGCTGAGCGATTTTCATCGGTATCTGGGCTAGCGGCTTATGGCAATTGTCCAAATTCCGGAAGGATTTCCCTCAGGGGCTAAAGCCCGCAGATTTTATTGGCCTTATCGGCACGGCTGAAGCCGTGCCCTTTCAAAACTTAACTTTCACCACGGGCTGCCAAGACATTCGAGGATGGCGACGATGCCGGAGTGGAGCAACTTTTTGAGCGCAATGACGCTGACCCTGGTGCGGGTGAGCGGCATCATGGTTTTCGCTCCCTTTTTCTCCTCGACCGCGTTGCCGCTGCGCACTAAGGCGGTCTTTGCGGGCCTGGTGGCGTTTCTTCTGGCTCCGCTGGTGGCGAAATTGCCCTTTGCCCAGACAACCATCAGCCTTTCCGCGCTGCTAGGCGAGGTCGCGGTGGGATTGGTCTACGGACTGACGCTGACGCTTCTGAACGAGATGCTGCTGTTTGCCGGCCAGATTGCCGGCGTGCAGTTCAGCTTCTCGATGGTCAATCTGCTGGACCCGACTTCGCAGATCCAGACCCCGCTGCTGGGCGACCTGTTTCAACTGATGGGCACGCTGGTGATCATAGCGGCGGGGCTTGACCGGATTCTGCTGGCCTCGATGGTGCGCAGTTTTCGCGCCGTGCCTTTGGGCACCTACGCGCTGGCCCCGCAGAGCGCGCTGGCCATCGTTCATGCCGCGGGCGGGATCTTCCTGGCCGCCGTCGAGCTGGCCGCGCCGGTACTGGCCGCGACCCTGCTGGTGGAGATTGCGACGTCGCTGCTGGGCAAAATCAGCCCGCAACTGCCGGTGATGAACCTGACCGTGCCGTTCAAGACGCTCACCGGCTTTGGCATACTCATTGGATCTCTGGCCCTGTGGCCGCGTTTCATCGAAGCGCGCTTCGCGGGCCTGCTCGACATGGCCGAACGGCTGATCTCCACACCCGGCGCCGGCGCGGGGGGATAGCCGATGGCAGGAGAGAAAACAGAACAGGCAACACAACACCGCCGCGATGAGGCTCGCAAGGAAGGCGATGTGCTGCACAGCCGGGAACTGTCGGCCGCGGCGGGAACGCTTGCCGGGGTGATGGTGCTAGGGGCGCTGGCCAGCCATGTTCTTATCTCCTGGCGGGATACATTTGCCGCTTTTCTCGATCTTGGAGGGCCGGCCCACTGGGAGCCGTCCACGATTGCGCCAACGCTGGCTACTATTCGCAAGTTGTCGATCACGATTCTTGGGCCGTCGGGCGTGGTAATGGCGGCGGTGGCCATGGCCGCTCTTGGGGTGGGAGTTGCGCAGACCGGCGGAATCAACTTCTATGCCGGAGCGGTGGGCTTTAAACCGGACCGCATCAACCCCATCAACAACATTAAGAATCTGTTTTCTTTGCGGGCCGGGGCCCGACTGGCGAAGTCGCTCGTTCCCGCCAGCTTTCTGGCCGTCTTTGCCGTGCAGCGCATCGCCCGGCAATTGAGCGTGCCTCCGTTCTCGATCACGCGGCTGGAGATGCTCGGATCCGACACCTATGGCCTGCTGCTGGCAACCGCATGGCTGCTGTTCGGCTGGTCGGCGATCGACTACCTGGTGGAGTGGCAAAGCCGCGAGTCGCGGCTGAAGATGAGCAAGCAGGATCAGCGCGATGAGATGAAGCAGACCGAGGGCAATCCGCAGATTCGCGGCCGCATCCGCAATCTGCAGCGCCAGGCGCGGCGGCGCAAGGTAAAAGCCGATGTTTCGAAGGCGGCGGTGGTGTTCACCAACCCCACCCACTATGCCGTGGCCCTGAGCTTCGATTTTGCCACCATGGAGGCGCCCAAGATGATGGCCAAGGGGCGCAACCTGTTGGCTGAGGAGATCAAGGTCGAGGCCCGCTGGGCGGGCGTTCCGATCATCGAGAACCCGCCGCTGGCCCGATCCCTATACCGCTCCGTCGAGGTCGGCCAGGCGATTCCTGTCGATCTCTATGCCGCGGTTGCCGCCATCCTGGCCTATCTCTATCGCCAGCGCGTGGAGGCCGAGTTGCGCGAGCGCGGCGTTCGCGAGTCTGCTGGGCGAGCCAATGCGCAGGCTGCCGCCCAGGCGCGCAGGCCGGGGTCAAGCGCGCCGCCGTTTAACGGAGGTGCGCAATGAGTACAGCCGCAATGGCCGTGGGTCCCGCGCACGCCCATTCCATTCTCCATCGCCTGCGCGAGTTCGTGCTGCCGCTGGCCGCCATCAGCGTGGTTTTTGTGATGCTGGTGCCGCTGCCCGCCGCGGCTTTGGATTTCCTGCTGGCCATCTCCATGGCCGCCTCGATCATTGTCTTTCTCTCCGCGGTGCAGATTCGCCGCGCCGTCGAACTCTCGGTCTTTCCCACCCTGCTGCTGCTGCTGACGCTGTTTCGCCTGTCCCTGAACATTGCCTCCAGCCGCCGCATTCTGCTGCACGGCTCCGAAGGCACCGCGGCGGCCGGTAAGGTCATCGAGGCTTTCGGCCAGTTCGTGGTGGGCGGCAATTACGTGGTCGGCTTTGTGCTGTTTCTGGCCTTGATCGCAATTCAGTTCTTAGTTGTCTCGCATGGCGCAGTCCGAACCGCGGAGGTCACCGCCCGCTTCACATTGGATGCCTTGCCGGGAAAACAGATGGCCATAGACGCCGACATGAATGCCGGCCTCATTGACGAGGCCGAAGCCCGGCGGCGCCGGCAGGGAATTGCCCGCGAGGCCGAGTTCTACGGGGCCATGGACGGCGCGGCACGGTTCAACCAGAGGGATTCGCTGGCCACAATTCTGATCACGGCCATCAATATCGTTGCCGGATTGCTGATCGGGACACTGCAACAGGGCATTGAACTGGGCGAGGCGGCGCGTACCTACACGGTCTTGACGGTGGGCGATGGACTGGTCACCCTGATTCCTTCGCTGCTGGTGTCGATTGCCGGGGGCATAACCCTGACCAGGGCTAACTCGGCGGGCTTGCTGGGCGGCGAAATCCGCCAACAGCTTCTGTCCAAGCCAAGCACTCTTTACCTGGCCAGTCTGGTCTCCGCCGCGATGTGTTTGATTCCGGGGCTGCCCAAGCTGGCGTTTCTCACCGTGGCTGCGGCGCTCTACTGGGGCGGCCGGCGGGTCTCGGCGCAAGCCATTACGGCACCGCCTCCCGAGTTGGGAACCGGAGAAAAAAAGAAAGTGGAGCAGGCCCAGGGCTCCGATCTGGCCCAGCTTTTGAAGCTGGAGGAATTGACCCTGGAGATCGGCTTTCAACTGATCCCCCTGGTCGACGAAAAGCAGGGCGGCCAGTTGCTCAGCCGGGTCCGCTCCCTGCGCCGCCATCTCTCCTCGGAGATGGGCTTTCTGGTTCCCCCCGTGCATATCTCGGACAATCTGCGCCTGCGGCCGCGCGAGTACCTCTTTTCGCTGCGCGGTCTTGAGATTGGCCGCTGGCAGACCGAGGGAGCACAGCTGTTGGCAGTCTCCGGCGACCCCGGCCGCAGGCCGCTGGCAGGCAAGGAGGCCCGCGAACCGGCCTTTGGAGTGCCGGCGATCTGGATTGCGCCGGCCCTGGAAGACCAGGCCATCGCCGCGGGCTATTCGGTCGTCGACGCCGTTACGGTGATCACCACTCACCTGGGAGAGCTGATTCGCCGCCACGCGTACGAACTGCTTGGCCGGGCAGAGACCAAGCGGCTCTTGGATTCGCTGAACGACAGCCACCCCAAGCTGCTTGAGGAACTGGTGCCCAAGCTGCTGAGTCTAGGCGAGGTGGGGCGGGTGCTCGAACAACTGCTGCGGGAGCGGGTATCGATTCGCGACCTGGGCTCGATTCTCGAAGCGCTGCTGGAGACCGCTCCTGTGAACAAAAGCGTGATTGCCCTGGTCGAGGCCTCGCGGCAGGCTCTGGGACGCCGGCTGATACGCCCCTTGTTGGACGGCGAAGGCCTGTTGCCGGTTCTGTTGCTGGCCCCGGCACTGGAGGAAGAGATTCTCTCCACGCTGGCCCCTGAGTCCAATCAACGCTTGCTGACTTCAGCGGCGCAGCCGGGCCTTCCCCTGGTTCGCCGCCTCACCGATTCTGTGAGGCAACTTATCGGCGCATCCTCCGCCGCGGCCCTGCCCGTGCTTCTTTGTCCTAGTCCGGCCCGCTATCACGTGAAGCGCTGGCTGGAGCCCGTGGTGCCAAGGTTGGCGGTGATTGCCGCCGGGGAGATTCCACCGGAGATCCGTTTACGCCCGGTGGGAACGGTTCGCTGAGGGCTGGTGACTGGGCAGGGGGAAGAGGATGGGAATCGAAAACGCGGCCACAATGAGAACCCAGGGGGCCGCACGCCGGGGCACCTCTACCGGCGGATATCCGCCCGCCACCTCGTCAGGGCCGATGCTGAACGGAGAGCAGGAGCGGATTCTGCTCGAGCATCTGCCTATCGTTCGCTTTCTCGCCCGGCGCATCCACGAGCGCCTGCCCCAGCATGTGGACATCGAGGACCTGGTCTCGGCCGGTGTGGTCGGCCTGATGGATGCGTTCTCCAAATTCGATCCAACCAAGAAGGTTCAGTTCCGCAGTTATGCGCAGTTTCGCATCCGGGGCGCGATTTTAGACAGCTTGCGGACGCTCGACTGGAGTCCGCGCGAGCTGCGCCGCAAGGGCCGCGCGGTTGAAGAGGCCATCCGCGTGGTTACGGCGCGCATGGGTGTGGCTCCGGGCGAGGGCGAGGTGGCCACGGAGATGGGCCTCAGCCTGGAGGAGTACCAGCAGTTGCTGGGCGACCTGAAGGGCCTGGAGATCGGCACCCTGCACATGGAGCGGAATGAGGACTCGGGCGAAGAGGAGCTGGCCTATGTGCCGGGCCGGCCGGAAGAGGATCCGCTCTTCCGCTGCCTGCGCGGCGAACTCGAGGAACGGCTGCGGGATGCCATCGCCCATCTTCCCGATCGGGAGCGCCTGGTGATGACGCTCTACTACTACGAGGAGATGACCATGCGCGAGATTGGCCTGGCGCTGGGAGTGGTTGAGTCGAGGGTCTCGCAGGTGCATGCCTCGGCAGTGGTCCACCTCCGCGCCGCGCTAAGGGACCTTACGGCGCGCGGGGCGTTCGATAAGACCGGCGCGCGCAGGCCGGTGGAGGTTCACCGCCGCTAGGCCGTACGTTGACGGGCCCGGCGCGGCGCAATCTCGATTTTCGAGTCAAACGGAAGGGATAAGCAGTGATCGAAAAAACACTAAAGCAGACCGAGATCGACGCTCTGTTCGAGGCCGCGCGAAGTTCGACGCCGGAGGCCGCGCATGCCGAGGTCCGCGCCAAGGTCATGCCATATAACTTCACCTCGGCCGGACAGATATCTACCGACCAACTGCGCGCTATCAGCATGTTGAACGACCTGTTCGCCCGCAACCTGACGCACAACCTGGCAGCTTGGCTGCGCACCCGCTTTCAGGTCAACCTGGTCTCGGCCGAGCAGATTCAGTTCAATGAGTTTCTGCTCCGCATTCCGGAGATAAGCTATGTGGCTTCGGTCCGGCTGGAGCCTCTGGGCGCGCTCTCGGTTCTGCAGCTCGATCTGGCCCTGGCTCCGCCGGTGATCGACCTGCTGCTGGGCGGCGAGGGCAAAGAGGGGCCGATGCGCGAGCTTACCGACATCGAAGAGTCGATCCTGGGCAGCGTCGTCGAGATCATCTGCCGCGAGTTGACCGCAGCCTGGCAGCCGGTAGGCCTGAGCTTCAACTTCGAGCGGCGCCAGATGCAGACCCAGGTGGCCCGCATCATGTCGGTCACAGAGAAGACCCTTTGCCTGAGCTTTGAGATTCGCATGCCGCACAGTTCGGGCCTGCTCAACCTCGCGTTTCCAGCGGTAGTCGCCAACACCATCCTGCGCCGCCTGACCTCGGACTGGGGCCGGAGCCGCCGCCACGCCGGCGAGACCAGGGCGCGGATCGAGGCCACGGCGCGCAAGGTCCGCTTCGGCGGGTCCCTGCAGTTGCCGGCGGTGCGGCTACCGGCAAGCAGTATCGAGAATCTGGAGCCGGGAATGGTGCTCCGCCTCGATCTGCCCGCTAACACGCTTCCTATCTGGCGGGTGGGCGGACAGTCGCTCTCTGAAGCGCATTTCATCCGCCAGGGGGCGCACCGCGGAGCGCGCATCGAACGCCGCATCGACGAGGCTGTATCGTGATGACCTTTCTCGATTGTTGGATTGGCGCGGCCACGGCCCTGTTCTCACAGGCGTTGGCCGGCGAACCGCAATTGGTCGAGTCGATGCCCAAGCCGCTTTCGGGCGAGTCGTTCGGTTTCGCCGCGACTATCTCCGGGGACGAACAAGGCCGTTTTGCCGTAGTCCTCGATGGCACGGTCTTAGAAACTCCGCTGGTCGGCGAGGGAATGGACCAGAAGGCCGGCTGGGCCGAGCTGTTGAGCGAGGTGGCAAATTCGGCGGTTGGAGAACTGCTGGCCAAGACCGGGAAGAAGTGCAAGGTCGAGAAGTTCGAAGCGATTAGCGGAGAATCCAAGGTCTCCCGGGCATTTCAGTTGAAGTCGGGTGAACGCGCGTGGACGATTCTGGTCCGGGATGAAGTGCGCGCTCCCAAGCCGGCCAAGACCGCGGTCGATGCGCCGGCTGCGGCGAAAGCGGCTGGAGAGGCTCCACATGCGGCAACCGCCGTGGGCTCGGTGTCTGCCGTGAGCCCCGGGCCAGCCCGAAGCCCTGGAATCGAACTGCTTCTCGATGTTGAGCTTGAGGTCACCCTTCGTTTTGGTTCTCGCGAGATGCCGTTGGGCGAGCTCCTGGACCTGGGGCCCGGCGACGTGGTGCAGTTGGATCGAAACGTATCGGACCCGGTCGACCTGATCGTCGGCGACAAGATTGTGGCGCGCGGCGAGGTAGTGCTGGTCAACGGAAACTTTGGCCTCCGGGTAACCGAGGTTGCCGCACCCAGGAAGCGGCTGGAGACTATTCGATGCCTCTTTTGAGCAGTAGGAGAAGTACAAGTCTGCCCACTGCTGCCGCGGCCATGCTGTTGGCTGGGCAGACGGCGGAGGCTTCGAGCTATGCCCGGACTTCTCCGCCGGCCAGAGCGGTCCATGCCGGAAAGCGGCTTAGCCTGTTTGAGACTTGCGCCAATCCCGGTTGCGCTTCGGGCTGGCTGCACCTCTGGCGAGGCCGTTCGGCGCCTGTCTTTGAGGCTGGCTGGACTTGCGCGGCGGCCTGCACCGAGGCGCGCGTAGCCTTGGCGGTGGGGCGGGAGTTGGACGGGACATCGGCCAGGATCGAGACCCACAGGCACCGGGTCCCGCTGGGTCTGGTGATGCTGGAGCAGGGTTGGATCGACTCCGGCCAGTTACGCCGTGCGGTGGACGCGCAAAGGGCGGCCGGCGCCGGCCGGCTGGGTCATTGGCTGGTGAATCAGGCGGGGGTCAGCGAGCAATTGATCACCCGGGCTCTTGGCGTGCAATGGTGCTGCCCGGTTTTGGCGATGGAGTACCACGATGCCGAGACCATGACTGCGCTCATTCCCCGGCTGTTCGTGGACGCTTTTGGCGCGCTGCCCCTGCGCGTGGCGGCGGCGAAGATCCTCTACCTGGGGTTTGAGGACCGGCTCGATCCGGTTGTAGCCCTGGCCGTCGAGCGGATGACGGGATTAAGGGTCGAATGCGGGCTGGTGCAGGAATCGCTGTTTCGCTCGGCCCACACCCGCATGCTGGGCGCCAGGTTTCCTGAGGTGGAGCTGATCGAGGCCAGCTCGGAGGCAGCCATGGTCGACGTGCTTTCGAGATCGATTGAAAAGTCGCGCCCGGTTGAATCTCGGCTGGTTCGTGTTCATGACTGTTTGTGGTTAAGAATGTGGCTCAGTCCCAGCTTGGGACCGGTGCCGGGAATTGAGTCGGTCCGGGACCTGATCTGCTCGATAGGGATCCGGTAGGGCCAATCTGGGCAACAAGCCTAAAGGCCAAACGTTCGTTCTCATGAATCGCGTGAGAGAGTCGATAAAGATGAAAGCAGAGGAGCCCGGCATGAATGAAATTCGCGCCCTTATCGTTGACGATTCCACAGTGATGCGCAAGATTGTGGAGCGTTCGCTGCGCCAGGCCGGCCTGGACCAGCTGGTGGTCTACGAAGCCGGCAGCGGCACCGAAGGGTTGGATGTGTTGAAGTCGAAGCAGGTTGACCTGATTCTCTCCGACATCAACATGCCTTCGATGGATGGATTGGAGTTTCTTCGCCAAATCAAGGCGCAGAATCTTGCTCCCGGCGTTCCGGTGGTCATGATCACCACGGAATCGAGCGAGGAGCATGTCAAGCAGGCCATCCTGGCCGGAGCGCAGGGATACATCCGCAAGCCCTTCACGGCGGAGCAGGTGAAGGAACGTGTTCTGGCGTTGCTGCACGCGGTGTAGCCGGGAGGTAGAGTGGTGCTGTTTAACGGTGTGCGCAGGGCGGCGATCGCGACAGCGGGAGCCAGCGGTGAAAACGAAATGGAGCGGGCGATGCCGGTATCGATGCGTCAATCTCTGGAATTGGTTTCAGATCCGAAGAACCTGGATGAAACTGTGGACGAAGTCTTCAAGATGCTGGGGATCGAATGCCAGCGCGACCCGGGACCGGTAAACATGGAGCCGGAGTCGGTGACTGCCGTGGTTGGCTTTGGCGGTCTGCTGAGCGGCGCCTGCCTCTTCAAGAGCAGTTGCGCTGCGGCCATGAAGATCGCCGCATACATGACGGGCATGGAGTTCGAGGAAGTCGACGACACGGTTAAAGACGGCATCGGCGAAATCGCCAACATGCTGGCCGGAGCATGGAAGGGCAAGGTTCCCGGACTGGCAGCCAACTGCGGCCTGTCGATTCCGGCCGTGATCACCGGCCGGGACTACAACCTCCACGTCCAGGCCCCGGAGTTTAAGCTGGTTCACGCCTACAAGTTCGACGAATTCAACTTTGAAGTAACCATCATCTGCGACGGCTTGCAGTAAGGGGCCGGGCAGGGATGTTCCGCCGCTGACAGGTGGTACGGCGCGCCATCGTCTAGTCTGAGAAACACAGAAGAGCAGGGCGCCACGGACAGAGCGGCGCGGCAAAAAAACGCATCAGAGTTCTCCAGAAGAATCGGCGCGTGACCGGTGAATCGGCGCACCCCCGCGTCGATTGGCCGGCAAGGCAATGTCATTTTGGCATCGCGATTCCCCGCTGTCCCGTCTTCCATCGATCCGCCGCCCATTCCTAATCCCCTCTAATCCCTTCATGCCTCCCACGGTCCTCCGACTGCACTAATCATCGTGCGACAGGAGGACCGCTCAATGGATAGCGGATATTATGCGGCGATGACCGGCCTGGTTGCCCGAAGCCAGGCCATGGACACGGCGGCGGCCAATCTGGCCAACGCGCAGACTCCGGGCTATCGGGCAGAGCGCGAGTATTTCCGCTCCGTTCTTCTTGGCCCCGATGCCCAGGATTCGCAACTCGGGCAGACGGTAAACAACTACGGCCTCTTGGGCGGAGACCGGCTTAGCATGGCACAGGGCGCGCTTCAGCAAACCGGCAACCCCCTCGATCTGGCCATTGAGGGCCAGGGGTTCTTTCAGGTTCAAACCTCCCACGGCCTTCGCTACACCCGGGACGGAGGCTTCCACCGCGCCCAGAATGGACAGTTGGTTACGGAAGCGGGTGAGCCGGTGCTTTCAACCACAGGCCAGCAGATTCCGGTTCCGCCGGGCGAAGTGACGGTCGGGGCCAACGGAGTGATTTCGGTGGCCGGCGGCGTAGTGGCCACCGTGGGCGTATTCACCTTTGCACCCGGCGTCCAGTTAACGCCCGAGGGCGCTAACCGCTACCTGCCTCCGGAGGGAACCGTGCCCGTGCCGGTAACCAATGCCTCGGTCCATCAGGGTGCAATCGAGTCCGCCAATCAGGATGTGATTCAGGGCTCGTTAAACCTGATCGTCATGCAGCGTGAGGCGGAGATGATGCAAAAGGCGCTGACCATCTTCCACACCGAATTCAACAAGATCGCCACCGAAGATCTGCCCAGAGTGTGAAGGGCAGGGTCAGGGATCAGTGATCGGGGATTCCAGGTTGGTGAGCAGTCAGTTGTTTAGAACCGGAAGTCGGAGATTTGGGACGGGGAAGCAACAGTCCGTGGCAAGCGAATTGGCGGTCGTTGTTTAGGAGCCGGGTTTTCTGACCCCTGATCACTGACCCCTATTAAGGAGCGGTAATGATTCGAGCGTTGTATACAGCAGCCAGCGGCATGAGCGCCCAGCAGCTGAACCTGGACACCATCGCCAACAACTTGGCCAACTCATCGACCACCGGGTTCCGCCAGTTGCGCCTGGAGTTTCAGGACATGGTCTACCAGAACCTGGTGACGCCGGGGGCGGCACAAAGCCAGTCCACGGTCTCGGCCGGCCTGCAGATCGGGCTGGGAACCAAATCCGCGGCCACTGAGGTCATCATGACCCAGGGTTCGCTGAACCAGACCTCCAATCCTCTCGACGTGGCCATCGAAGGCACCGGGTTCTTTCAGGTGCAGCGGCCGGATGGCACCATCGCCTACACCCGCGCCGGCCAGTTTCAATTGAACAACCAGGGAACCATCGTTACCTCAGATGGCGATCCGGTAATTCCTACCATCACCATTCCCTCGAACGCAACGGCGGTGACCATCACCCAGTACGGAGTGGTGAACGCGACCCTTGCCGGGCAGCAGAACCCGTCGCAGCTGGGCCAATTGCAACTTGCCACGTTCCCCAATCCGGGGGGCCTGGAAAGCATGGGCTCGAATCTGTTGCAGACCACGCTCAGCTCCGGGGACCCGGTTCTGGGCAACCCTGGCGGGACAGAAGGATTGGGCACTTTGCAGCAGGGGTACCTGGAAAACTCAAATGTGGACGTGGTGACCATGTTCGTGCAAATGGTCCTGGCCCAGCGGGCCTATGAGTCGAACTCGAAGGTCATCAAGGCTGCGGACGATATGTATTCCCAGGTCAATAACATGACGCGGTAAAGATGAAGCGGTTGATGAAGATTTGCGGCACAGGAGACCCGATGAGTGTGGCAAGGAGAATTCGGTTGGGCGTGGCACTGGCAACTCTGACAGCCTCGGCCGGAGCTTTCGGACAGGCGGCAAACGTGTTGCCGTCCCCCGCCATGGTGATGATTTCGTCGGTGGGGCCCAAAGCAGCGGCCATGCCGGCTGGGGGCGAAGTTGTCCGCGAGATCGACGACCCACATAGCGGTGCACGATGGCTGCTGATGCGCGATTCCGTCCATCCGGGCGGACCTGGCCGGATGGTTTTGGCCTTTTCACCGCGGGGCCAGGCGCTCGGCAGTGCCGGCAACGAGGTTGGCAACGAGATTCGCGGCGATGCGCGAACCGAATTCAGACGCGACTCCGGACAGCCGCTGGCGGGAAGTGCGCCGGCTCAGCCGGTGATTCGTGCCGGGGACCGACTGACGGTGGAAGAAAACACGGCTGTGGTCGAAGCCAGGCTGGAGGCGGTGGCGCTCAATCCGGCTGCAGTTGGATCTGGGCTCAATGCGCGGTTGGCGATTGGCGGCAGAGTGGTTCGTGTAGTAGCAGTGGCGGCAGGACGAGCGGCATTGCAGGCGGAGACTGCGTCGAGACCATGAAATCAAGGATGCCTTCAAGACCGTTTTCGAACTCATTTTCAAGACTGTTGCGCGGCAGGATTCTTCGCTGCACTCTCGCAATCCTTGTTGCCTTGCTGGGAATCTGCGCTGCCCCGGCCGCCGAGGGAAAGCATATTCCACTTCTTCCCGCAGCCAAGCCGACACCTCCGGAGGAGGCGCTGCACGCCTATGTCGAGCGGGTTCGGGCACAGCAGGCGGCGGAGGTGCGCACGCCGGGCTCGATCTGGAGTCCGGAGGGCCGGCTGGTGCGGCTGGGCACGGATGCCAAGGCTGTCCGTGTGCACGATGTAGTCGGGATCGTCGTGACGGAGAGCCTTGCCGCCTCAACCGACGGACAGGTGAAAAACTCCCGGGCATCGAACGCCAACTCGGGGTTGACTTCGCTGTTTGGTCTTCTCAAGAGCTCGAATGCGCTGAAGAATCTGGTCGGCATGACCGCGGCCTCAGGACTATCGGCGCAGGGGCAGAGCACGACCAACTCCAGCCTGGCGACGACCTTCGGCGCGGAGGTTGTCGACGTGCTGCCCAACGGGATGCTGGTGGTGCAGGCCACGCGGGAGTTGACCTTCTCACAACAGACACAGCTGATCAAGTTGCGTGGTCTGGTGCGGCCCGAGGATGTGAGTTCGCAGAATCAGGTACTTTCGACGGCCATGACCGACCTTGAGCTCGAAGTGACGGGCAAGGGAATCGTCAACGATTCGACATACCGCCAGAATCCGCTGGTGCGCTTCCTCGAAAGGATACTGATTTTCTAAGGCGTTTTTCAAGAATGGCCGCTGTAGGCCGGCGGCAGTCCCCAGGGGTTAAACCCCCTTGTTCTTCTGGCCCTTTTCGGTACGACTGAATTCGTGCCCTGATACAAAGCGGTCTTTGAAGCACGCTCCGGGGACCGGGAGCAGCGATTAGAGAACAGGACGGCCGGCCGGGAATCGCCGATGCGGAAAGAAAGAGCCATGCGGAATTCCACAGACAATTCGGCGCAGCGCAACTTCGCACCATTCCTCGGGAGGTCTGTTGCACTTGCGGCGATGTTGGGGCTGGCGGTGATGGCCCAGAGTCAGATTGCATCGCAGTTGGCACGCGTCAAGGACGTGGCTACGATCGAGGGAATTCGCGACAATCAACTGGTCGGTTATGGGCTGGTGGTCGGCTTGAGGGGCACCGGAGACAGCTCACAGACGGTTTTTCCGGCACAGACGTTGATCTCCGTATTGGAGCGGTTGGGCATCACCGTCCCTCAAACCGGCTCCAACAGCGCCAGCAACATGCAGGTGAAGAACATGGCCGGAGTGTTTGTCGTGGCCACGTTGCCGCCTTTTAGCCGGCCTGGTTACAAGATGGACATTACCGTTTCGTCCGCAGGCGATGCGCGATCGCTCGAGGGCGGCATTCTGTTAATGACCCCGCTCTACGGGCCGGATGGACAAGTCTACGCCCAGGCTCAGGGAGCGCTGGTTTTGGGCGGCTACATGGCCACCGGCGGCGGCAATTCGAAGCTACTCAACCACCCGACGACGGCCCGCATCCCCGGCGGGGCGTTGGTGGAGCGGGCGGTTTTGTTCGACCTGAAGCAGATGCATGTTGTCAGTGTGATTTTGAACGACGCGGATTTCCATACTGCGGAGCGGATGGCGGCGTCCATCGATCGCGCGCTGGGTTCCGACCGGGCACATGCTGTCGACAGCCGGCTTGTGGAGGTTACTCCTGCACCGAATGAGGACATCGCGGCCTTGCTGGACCGCGTGGAGGCTGTGGAGATCGAGGTGTATCCGCGCGCCCGCGTGGTGGTGAATGAGCGAACCGGAACCGTCGTCATCGGAGGCACGGTTCGCCTGCAGCCGGTTTCAATTCTGCACGGCGGCCTTTCTGTGAATGTGATCTCGGAAATCGGAGTTTCGCAGCCCAATCCCGGTTCCTCGGGAACGACGCAGGTTGTGCAGCAAACCACCGTCCAGGCTGTGGACAAGCCGGTTAACCGCATCGACCTGAAAGAGGGAGCGACGGTGGAAGATCTGGTCCAGGAGTTGCAGCGCACAGGAGCAGGGGCCCGGGACGTGATCTCGATTTTGCAGGCCATGAAGGCGGCCGGGGCGCTCGAGGCCGACCTGGAAGTTCTGTAGTGGAGGTATGCCAGTGAATTCAATTGCCGCATTAGACCGAACCGCGAGCCCACAGGATCCGAACGTTCCGCAGCCCAGGCTGGTGCGTGCGGCGCATGAGTTCGAAGCACAGATGATGAAGGAACTCATTAAGCCCATGAATCAAGGAAGTTCATTGACGGGCGACGACGAAGACGCAGATAGCGGCTCAGGCTCCGGCGGCGCGTTGGGCGAGTTCGCTTCGGAAGCGTTGGGAAGGGCGCTCAGCGAAGGGGGAGGATTTGGGATTGCGAAACAAATTGTGAAAGACCTCTCCCATTCCGGTACCCAGACCACAGCTCGGCCGGTAACCGGAAACCTGCACGGTAATACTGTAATCAAACCGTCTGAATGACTACAGTGATTGGAGGAGCAGTCGATAGTCCCAGTAAGGAGCAATACGCATGGATATTCGCAATAGTCTCGATGGATTGAAATCACTCTTGGGGGTTTCGACTCCCGCCCCGGCCGCACCGCAGACCAGGAGCAACAGCACGGCCGGTGGCAGTGCCCTGAGCAGCGACCAGGCAACGTTCAGCAGTGCCGGGAGCGAAGTCTCACTCACGGCTGCCGAACCGGGTGTACGCGCGGACAAGGTGGCGTCTATTCAGGCCGCTCTGGCTGCGGGCACCTATAATGTCCCCTCATCGGCAGTGGCGTCCAAGATTGTGGACTCGATGCTGGGCGGGGAGCAGTAGAAGGACCGGTCCGGCGCCGCGTGCCGCACACCGCGGGCTGAGGCGATCGCCCAGGGCTACGGGCCAGGCCACCGTCAAGATTGCGCCGGCAGCATTTGCCGTATCATCCGCGGATCGAAAACAGCATGGAAAGGGAAGCCGGCAATGCAAGTTATTGTGAAGCAGCCTGAGCTGAAGGAACTGGTCCGGGAGGCGTCCAGGGCATTGGCTTGCCTGGATACCGGCCGGCTGGAGGAGCTGGCGCTATCGTGCCAGGCGCTCAACCGGGATCTGGCACCGGCGAATGCGCGGGAGCGCAATGCACTGGCCGCCCAAGCTCGGGATGCGTCGCGGGATATGGCGGTGTTTGGCAGAGTGCTGGAGGCCACCCGGGCCAATCTGCAAGTGATGAGCCGTCTGCGGGACTTGCGTTTAGGCTGCTTGGAATATGGCGAGGCGCAGGCGCGGGAGTGGGGGCAGAAGGAAAACACGCATGGGAACAATTAACTCCGCATTCAGTATCATGTCGGGGGCTCTGAACGCCGATCAGGCGGCGCTGAGCATCGTGGCCAACAACGTGGCCAACGCCAGTACCCCCGGATATACGCAGGAGGTTCCCAACTGGCAAGAGAACCAGCCGGTCCAGATCGGCGCGGCCACTTACGGTGACGGAGTTACGGAGACGGGCCCCACGTCGTTGAGGGATCGCGTGCTGGAGGAGCGGCTGAACCAGCAGCAGCAGTTGGCATCGTCATCCGGCGCGCAGTTGACGGCGCTGAACAGCGTTCAGGCTTTGTTCACGCCAGACTCCGGTTCCAGCACTTCGACGGCGGGAGACATAGGCAGCGATATTACCAGCTTTTTCAGTTCATTTTCCTCGCTCGAAGCTAACCCCACCGACAATGCGTTGCGCCAGCAGGTGCTTTCCTCGGCGACCACGCTGGCGGGCGATATTTCCAATGCCGCGGCCAGCCTGAACTCGCAAACCGCGGCGCTGAACCAGGAAGCGGGCGGCGTGACCAGCCAGGTAAACACGCTGACGGCCGCCATCGCCCAAGTGAATCAGCAGATTGAGTCGACCTCACCCAACGGCGATGCGGGAACTTTGGAGGATGAGCGTCAGCAGGACCTGAGCAGCCTTTCAAAGTTGATCGGAATCAACCAGATTACAACCGAGAACAACGGTCTCACGATCACCACGACATCGGGTCAAATGCTGGTCTCCGGGGATTCGAGCAACCAGTTGACGACCGGGACGGTTGGCGGGAATACCGATTTTTTTGTGGGCACAACGAATGTGACCTCGCAGTTGACCAGCGGGGGCGGGGAACTGGGCGGATACCTGACGGCGCGCGACACCGATATTCCCAGCGTGATGGGCTCACTCGATCAAATGGCGTACAGCATCTCCACCAGTGTGAACGCGCTGAACAACGCGGGGACGGATTACAACGGAACGGAAGGCACGGGGACCAATTCGGCCGGCGTCACCGGCACCGGGACCAATGCGCTTTACATCTTCAGTCAACCCACGCAGGTGGCGGGCAGCGCGGCCAGCATGAGCGTGGCGATGACCGACCCCAACCAAATTGCGGCCGCTGGGTTCGGGGGCGGGACGGGCGACAACTCGAATGCGACGGCGATGGCCAATCTCGACAATCAATCGCTGATCCAGCCGGCGGCGACAACAAGCTTCAGCGTGACCCAAAATCTGGATTCCTCGACCGCGTTACACGGCGTGACGACCGGCAATGTGACGCTCTACGACTCGCTGGGCGCAAGCCACGACGCCACGATCGCCTACACCAACACGGGCGTCAACACCTGGGGTTACAGTATCTCGATGCCGGAGACGCTGACGGCCAATACCAGCGTCGCCAATCAGGTGAGCTATAGCTTCGGCGCGGGAGAGACGGTGGACCCCGGAACGAATCTGACGATTACCGGGACCAAGGGCGCGGGCACGGCTACCATCGCCGCTCCCACGGTGACTGCCGGCGAAACGGTTGGTACAGCGGGGCCGCCGGCGACCGGCTACGTGGGGTTGCTGGATGCCCAGCTGACGTTGGCGGGGATCACCGGCGTGACCGTCACCAACACGGGTGGTGTGCTTACGATCACCGGGGCCACCGCGACCGCGGGCAGCGTGATCGCGGACCCAGTTGCGTCGGCGAATGCGACCGGAACACTGACCTTCAACGCCAGCGGGAACCTGATTACACCGGCCGCGGATGTGAGCGGAATAACGTTTGCCGGGCTCTCCGACGGATCGTCGACGCTGAACCTCGACTGGGGGCTGTTTGGCTCCGGCGGCGCGTCGAACATCACCCAGACCGCTCTGGCCTCCGGGCAAACGGCGGAAAGCCAGAACGGAACTGCAAGTGTAAAGAACAGCCAGACCCCTATCGACTACTACTCAAACATGGTGAGCACGCTGGGCTCGACCGTCTCCAGCGTGCAAGACGAGAACACGGCGCAGACTGCCTCGGTGAGTCAGCTAACGACTCAGAACAATGCGCTCTCCAGCGTCAATCTCAACGACGAAGCGTCCGCGTTGTCGACGCTGCAGACCGCCTATCAGGCAGCTTCGCAGATGTTCAACACGTTGAACACGATCATGGAGTCGGCATTGAACCTTGGAGTGGAGACGGCAGTTTCGTGAATGCGGCAGCGGCGGCGCAGGCGCGCGCGGCGCAAAGCGGAAGAATCGTCAAGGTTAGTAGTGGAGGAATGCAATGCAAGTGGATCCGAGTTATGTTTCGAACCTGGTGAGCTCGCTCAATCAGAGCCAGGCGAGCGAACAACAGTTGACGGCTGAGCTATCGAGCGGCGTCAGCATCAATTCGCTGAGCCAAAATCCAGTAGCCTCCGGGCAGAATGTGCTGCTGCTCAATAACATTCAGCAGGACGATTCATTCACGCAGAGTTCGAATCTGGTTACCGGCCAGTTGCAGGTTGCCGATTCGACGCTGGGCGGGGTGGTCTCCCAGCTCACGCAAGCAATCTCTCTGGCTACCAGCGCCAATAACGGCACCATGAATGCAGCCGACGTGAAGTCTATTGGAAGCCAGATTTCGGGCATTCTCGACGAGGTGCAGTCGCTGGCCAATACCAGTTACCAGGGCCAATACATCTTTGCCGGCGGGCAGACTTCGACCGCTCCCTTCTCCACCTCGACGACCGCGTCGCCGGCCACCACCACTTACAACGGGGACGCGGACATCAACTTTCTGCAGACGCCCAATGGGCAGAAGATTCAGTTAAACGTGCCGGGCAATCAGATCTTCTCGGCCAGCGGCGCGAATAGCGTCTTCGGCGCTCTGAATAACCTGGTGGCCGACTACGCCAGCGGAACCGTCAACACCACCCAGGCCGTGAGCGATACGACCGCTCTGGGCACGGCGATGAACTACGTTTCGCAGCAGCGCGTGACCATCGACAACTCCATTACGCAGGTGACTGCGGCTTCGGAGGCGGTGACCAGCAATCAGACGCAGCTGACCGTGGCACAGAGCAACCTGATGCAGGCCGATGTGGCCACGGTTTCCACGCAACTCTCACTCGCGGAAACCCAACAAACGGCGCTCGAAGACGTGATTTCGCAACTCGATTCGCCTCAAAACAGCCTGTTCAGCAAGATGTAATTGCGCATTAACCGGGGCGCTGCCGTCTATACTTCCAGCAGAAGGAATGCACCTTGCTGGCTCCCATTCGATTTGTGTGGAATGCAACACGCGGGCATCGGCTGGCGCCTTGGCGGAGCGAGTACCTGCGCTGGCGCGTCGAGACTTACTCCGGCCAGAAGGCCGAGACACTGACCGCTAAAAAGGTGCTTGGCTTCGTTTGGGCCTCGCGCTGGGAACTGTTGAGCTTTCTCGCTTGGACAGACCGCCTGGATCGCGAAGTGCATAAGCGGGTGTGACGGATAACAGTTGTCAGTGGTCAGTGATCAGTTGTCAGTTCTTGAGCGAATCAGCGGCATTGGCTTTCGTGCGGAAGAAAAGAGACAAGAACATCAGGGCAACCGCACCTGGATTGTTTTGAAAGGGCACGACTTTAGTCGTGCCGCAAGACAGCTGGAAAACTTCTGGGCTTCAGCCCCTGAGGGATGATCTAAGAATCTTCAATACGTCCCTCGGCGGCTAAAGCCGGCAATGTTAGCCCTGAAATTGGCACGGCTGAAGCCGTGCCCTTTCAAAACACTCTAGCCCGCTCTAGCGTGCGATTTTTCCGCTTTCGATGGAGTTGTTCCCTTACGATGAGAATTGATGTTTCGGCGCTTGCCCGGCTTGTGCTTGCGGCACCTCTTACGGTGGCTGCCATAGCGCAGCAGATGCCTCCGGCTGAGCCTCCCTTGCCATTGCCTTCACATCATACGGATTCGACTACCTTGCGCGTCACGGCGCAGGAGGTGCTGGTGCCTACGCTGGTGGAGAAGCGCGGCGGCGGCATTCTCTATGGGCTGAAGCAAGACGATTTTGTGCTCGAGGACAACGGGGTCCCGCAGAAGATTCGTGTACAGGAAGAGATGGACACGGCGCCGGTCGCACTGGTAATCGCGGTTGAGGAAGGCGGCGTCAGTGCACTCGAATTCGACAAGCTGGCCAAGCTTGGGCCCTTGCTCGATTCGTTTCTCTCCGACGCGAGAAGCCAGGCGGCGCTGGTGGGCTTCGACTCCAAGCCGCATTTGCTGGTGGACTACACGCACGCCCGCGAAGATGTGGACGACGCTCTCAAGCACCTCCAGCCGGGCAACGGAGGCGCTGCGATTTTGGATACGGTGAGCTACGCCGTCGATCTGCTTGAAGACCAGCCCAAGGCGTATCGCCGCGTTCTTCTGTTGATCAGCGAAGAACGCGACCACGGCAGCAAGCACACCAAGCCCGAACGTTTGATTGAGAAGATCGGCAGGTCGGACGTGCTGGTGCTGAGTGTGTCGTTCTCTCCGTCGCGCGCCGAACTGCTCCACGATATGAAGGATTCCGGCGACGATCGAACCATGAACATGATCTCGCCGTTCGTCATGCTGGTGCAGGCGTTCAAGAAGAACGTGGCCAAAGAGGTCGCTCACATGAGCGGCGGGGAACACACCACATTTACCGGCGACAAGGCATTTGAGCAGCGTATTTTGGATGCCGCCAAGCACGCGCGCAACCGGTATCTAATCACCTTCAGTCCCTCCAATCCCACGCCAGGACTGCATACGATCCGGGTAAAGACTGCGCAGGACTACGGGGCACGGGTTGTCGCGCGGGCTGATTACTGGCTGGTGGGGGAGCAATAAAAGGCAGCTTTCAGCTTTTAGCTCTTAGCATTCCCCTTTTGACCTATCGGCCCGGGCAACAGTTCAGCCGATTTTGGCTGCAGGACAAAATGCCGCGTAACGTGTGGCATAATGTCGTTATGGGTCAGAGTGCCGGAGTTCCTGTCGTCCCGCCGTTAGCCTTCCAACTGGATTGGAAAGCGGTTGAGCAGGGCGTGCCGCTTTCTGCCTTGGAGGAGTTTGCTGATTCGTCTGGTTTTACTCTCAAGGACCTACTTGAGGTCGTCATTCCGCCGAGAACGCTGAAACATCGCCGGCAACGGCAGGAACCGCTGAATCTCGATGAGTCCGACCGTCTGGCTCGGGTGGCGCGTGTTTACGCGCTGGCCTTGCGGGTATTTGGAAATCCAGAAAAGGCGCGCAGATGGTTGTCGAAGCCCAAGATGCGCTTTGATGAACAAACACCCTTAGCAATGCTGAGAACGGATTTGGGCGGAAGACAGGTGGAAGAGATGCTGATTCAGATTGATGAAGGAATGTTTGCATAAGTTTTCAGGCTTGGAATATGATTCAGAGTAAGCGGTGGGCGGGGATAGCCCGCAAAGGCTCTAAAACTAGAAAGCCGCCCTTCCGGCTCGCGCGGAGATAGTCTGCAAAGACTTTAAGATCAGACAACCGTAGCAGCCAAGTTGGTTACGTGAGACTCCCGAATAGGGGAAACGTGTCTGATTTGGAGATTGCTATGGGAACATATTGGCGCGTCAGCAATTACATCGATCTTAGTGGTGAAGGTGGGCGCAAGGCCAGCGCTCGATGGCACACCGCAGATTCAAGAATTGTTTATCTGGCCGATTCGCCGATGAGTGCACTCGTCGAATCGCTCGTGCATCTTGAAGTCGACGGTGAAGACGTCCCAGATTTCTATACACTACTGAAGATTTCCTTCCCAGACGACCCTGTCATTCAACCGCTTGATCCTCCTGCCGGTGCCGAATGGAGGGAAAACCTGGAACTCACCCGCAGAATGGGCGATGCGTGGCTTGCATCTCGGATTACGCCTTTGGCACGTGTGCCTTCCGTCATCGCTCCACAAACTTGGAACTACCTTCTGAACCCAGAACACCCCGACGTCAAGCAGGTGCGGATTGCAGAGGTGATTCGCGAACGTTTCGACAACAGGCTCTTCCGCTTCGGTGCGCGTTGATCCGGATAGGCTCGCTTCCTGGTTCCGGCTAGTGCGCGCATGACGCAGCCCGCGCATTCATGGTAATCTCACATTAGACACTGAAGAGTGGACCTGAGAAGACAAGAGGAGTAACACACGCCGTGCTGGCGACTGCTAAGAAAACAACCCTGATTGAACGCTTCCGCACCCACGATTCGGATACCGGTTCGCCGGAAGTCCAGATCGCGATTCTGAGTGAGCGGATCGGCGAACTGACCGAGCATTTCAAGACCCACAAGAAAGATCACGCTTCCCGCCGTGGACTTTTGATGCTGGTCAGCAAGCGCCGCCGCCTGCTGGATTACCTGAAGACGCACGATACCGACCGCTACCGCGACGTGATCGGCAAACTCGGTATCCGCAAGTAATCGGAAAGCACACTTTGATTCGGAAGCGCCCAGACCGGACATTGGTCACGGCCCCCGTTCCACCCAGAACCAGGGGCCATGGTGTACCTGGCGAGCCGCACTCGCTGCCAGGGCTTGCGCTGAGCTATCGGCTGAGCGCGGGTCCAGCTTTGACATGCAGGCCGGGAGAATCCGCTCCCCCGCGTAGCGCCCACTCTGTTGCGCGCAGCCTGTTTGCTTTAGTGCAGATCGTCGACTTTCCCGCGTCGTCCGGCGCCTTCCCACCGCAAGTTTCTCAAGCGAAAAAAACGAAACGAGGACACGTATGTCTACCAAGCATGAAGTAGCCGTCGAGCTTGCCGGCGGCAAGCGGTTGGTCTTTGAGACCGGCCGCATGGCCAAGCAAGCCTCTGGCGCCGCACTTGTGACCACGGGCGAAACCGTGGTACTAGCCACTGCCGTTGCTTCACCGGACCCCAGGGAAGGCATCGACTTCTTCCCCTTGACCGTGGATTACCGCGAGTACACTTACGCGGGCGGCCGCATTCCCGGCGGATTCATCAAGCGCGAAGGCCGGCCCAGCGAAAAAGAAGTTCTAACCTGCCGGCAGATCGACCGTCCCATCCGCCCGCTGTTTCCCGACGGGTTCCGCAACGAAACGCAGGTCATTGCGCTGGTCTTTTCCGCCGACAAAGAGAATGACCCCGACGTGGTTGGCATCAACGCGGCAGCGTGCGCGCTGGCTCTCTCCGACATTCCCTTCAGCGCCACGGTTGGCGCGGTTCGCGTCGGCCGCGTGAATGGCGAGTTCGTCATCAACCCCACGTATTCCGAGCGCGAAGCCACGACTGTCAACATCATGGTCGTCGGTCACAAAGACGGCATCGTGATGATCGAGTCGGGCGCCAAGGAAGAGACGGAAGAAGTCATTCTGGCGGCCATCGAGTTTGCCCACACCGAGATCAAGAAGATCGTCGCTGGGATCGATGAGCTCGCCGCGCTGGCCGGCAAGCCCAAGCGGGCATTTACAGCGCCGGAGTTCGACGACGCATACTATGCGGAGCTCAAGGCCAAGATCGGCGAGCGGCTCAAGGATGCTCTCGACACCAAGACCCACGGCAAGACGGAAAGCTACGCGCTGATCAAACAAATCAAGGATGAACTTGCCGCGGAGCTTCCTGAAGACGATCCGGCAGCGAAGAAGAAGCTGGCGCACTATTATGAGCATCTGCGCGAACGGACATTCCGCGAGCAGGTCACACACGAGCGCATTCGGCCCGACCGGCGCGCCTTCGACGAGATTCGTCCCATCACCATTGAAACCAGCGTTCTGCCGCGCACACACGGGTCGGCGCTGTTCACCCGCGGTGAGACGCAGGCCCTGGTTACGGCCACTCTGGGCACCGCCGACGACAGCCAGCGCATGGAGAGCTTCGAGGGCGAAAAGAAAAAGGCCTTCATGCTCCACTACAACTTCCCGCCCTTCTGCGTGGGTGAAGTTGGCCGCATGACAGGCACGGGCCGTCGCGAGATCGGCCACGGCGCGCTGGCCGAGCGCGCCATCGCCGCGGTTCTTCCCAGCGCCGAAGAGTCGCCATACACCATTCGAATCGTCTCCGACATTCTGGAGTCGAACGGCTCTTCGTCGATGGCCTCGGTCTGCGGCGCGAGCCTGGCTCTCTATGACTCCGGCATTGCGCTCAAGGGCGCGGTTGCCGGCGTGGCCATGGGGCTGGTCAAGGAGGGCGACGACTACGCCATCCTTACCGACATTGCCGGCGCGGAAGATCACTACGGCGATATGGATTTCAAGGTTGCCGGCACCCGCAAGGGCATTACCGCTCTGCAAATGGACATCAAGATCGGCGGCCTGACGCGCGAGATTCTCGAACAAGCGATGGAGCAGGCACGACGCGGCCGACTCTTCCTGCTGGACAAGATGGATGCGGTGCTCGACGGACCGCGCACCGAACGTTCGGCATACGCGCCTCGCATCGAGACCGTGATGATTCCCACCGACAAGATTCGCGATCTGATCGGAAAGGGCGGCGCAACCATCCGCGGAATCATTGAAGCAACGGGCGCCAAAATCGATGTGGACGATACGGGCCGGGTCAGTGTAGCCTCCAGCGACGCCGATGGATTGAAGAAGGCGCTGGAGATGATTGGCAACATCACGGCGGTGCCCGAGATCGGCAAGGTTTATCTTGGAAAAGTGGTACGGTTGGCCGAGTTCGGCGCGTTTGTCGAGCTCTTCCCAGGTACCGATGGCCTGTTGCACATCTCCGAGATCGCTGAGCACCGCGTGAAGGAAGTGAAGGATGAGCTTCGCGAGGGCGATCAAGTGATGGTCAAGGTTCTGGCCATCGAAGGCAACCGCATCAAGCTCAGCCGCAAGGCGCTCATCAAGGAGCAAAAGGCAAAGCTCGCTCCGGCAGCGTCAGCCGCTGTGGAAGTCGAGGAGCCGGGACAACCGGCAGCGTTCGTCGCGCCCCCAAGGCCACGCAACGAATTCGACGAACGGCAGCCGAAGTCTAACCAGAGCACGATTCTGATTGAGGGCGGCGACGATTTCGACGACGAAGCGAGCGATGAGTTCGACGAAGACAGCGAACCCAACTTCAATCGCGTTGAGGGAGCGCCGGTGGTGGCCGCGCCGCCCTCCGGAGCGGGCCGTCCTCCGTCCAACAACAGCAATCGCCGGCGCCGGCGTCGTCGGCCCGGTGGTCCTGGCGGCGGACGCGGACCCGGCGGTGGTGGGCAGGGTTAATTCGAAACACTGTTGTCAGCAAATCAAGGCCCGGACAAAGTCTCCGGGCCTTGATTGCTTTGTGTCATTGATTTGAAAACCAACCTAAAGGCTTCGACGGATCTAGTTACGCACTTCTTCTGCCCGTTTCTTACTTAAGAGCAGTAACCAGATAAGGCGTTGCGGGCGCGATCTCCCGCGAATCCATCGCACTGTAATTCTTGGCATCATACATACGGAGATCTGCCGCAACGCATAGTTGCTCCATCTGGTCCGCGTCGTCTGGAAAAATTGCAATACCAATGCTCGCGCCGACCCGGACTTCCTTTCCGTCCACTTGCATCGGCTCGTTGAGGATCAGCTTCAACGCTTCTCCTACCCGAATGGCATCTTCTCTGCTTGTGGGTTCCTCCAGAATGACGGAGAACTCGTCGCCGCCTGTTCGCGCCACTGTGTCTGACCGGCGAACGCGTGCCGAGAACATGGTTGCCACCTGTTGCAGTACCAGATCGCCTACGTGATGGCCCATCGTGTCATTGACCTGCTTGAAGCGGTCAAGGTCAACTACCAGCAAGGCGGCCTGTGCATCGGAGCGGCGTGCCCGCTCCAAGGCGATCTCCAGCCGGTCCTGGTACAAGCGCCGGTTGGGCAGTCCGGTCAGGTGGTCGTGCAATGCCAAGTGCCGGTTATGTTCAATCTGGTCCTCAAGCAATACCAGGATCATGCCGACAGCGACCACATACTTGGGCAGATTCCACACCTCGCTCTCGACATGGACATTGGGGAAAAATGCCTGCAACCAAGGCGCAACAGCGAACACTGAAGCCCAGGCCAGGAATCCGGCAACCGTAATAAACGAACCGGCCGTGGCGCGGCGGTAAGCGTGCCAGAAATGGATGCAGCAGCCGAGATAGACGGTGAACAACACTCCGTTGAGGGCCAGGCTGCCTCCATCGCCGGACTTGAACTGAGTGAGGAGCAGGAAGCTCGCCAGGGCGGCATACAGAGCGACCAGGATCCAGCGCAGCGGGCTGCGCTTTTTTGCCGACAAGAGTGCGACCACTAGCGGCAAGGCGCCAACCAGAGTCGCGGCTGGAACCAAGGCCCGGTCCTCATTCGGACTGAGAGTAATCAGACCAATGTAGAGCGTATTCGTTGCTCCCACTGTCGCGAACATCCAACGGCTCGAGATCTCATGGCGGTAGGGAACTGACGACCACATGAAAAGGAGCCCGGCCCAAACCAAGGCGGAGAGCCCAACGAACGCGGCCAACTGCCCCCAGAATCCCGGCATAAGCAGGAAGAGGAAGGCGGTAAAGTGCAGGGTAATCATGATCCAGCCGGTGAGCCAAACTCCGGAAACGCGGCTCGGATTGCGTCGAGACACGGATGCAAAGGCGGCCGTAAGCAAGGCAATGGCTGCCAGATCGGGAATCTCGCTCCAATTGAACACGCTCACCTCAAAAAAGAATCGTACCTCTTTTAGAATCGACGATTCTCGCGGCAATGCCATTACTCTTTTGTAGTAGGTACTGAATTTACCTCAAAACTCGTGGTCAAACAATGAAGAAATATTGATAGATAAAACCATTTACTGAAACAGAATTCCCTGCGGATCGAGCCCAGAATCCCATAAAAATCAAGGAAATACACGTCAATTCTCTTATATTTCGGAAGCCATTGTTTTGGCGAATTACATTGGGTACTAGAGTGTCCCAGATGAGGAAAACCGGGCGACAATTGTGCCGATGTTCTTTGCAGCAAAACCGCCGTAGCGCTATCTGACGATCAGCTCCTCCTCTTTCGGTGTGAACACATTTCCCATGCGGCGAATTTGAGCGCCCACTCCGCGCAGTTTCTCCTCGATCCGCTCGTAGCCGCGGTCCATGTGATACACGCGATCGAGAATGGACTCTCCATCCGCAACCAGCGCGGCCAGCACCAGCGACGCCGACGCACGCAAATCGGAACACATCACGGCCGCGGATGAAAGTCTCGATGGTCCGCGCACGGTAGCGGTACTTCCGTCAACCTTGATGTTGGCGCCCATGCGCACCAGCTCTTGAACGTGCATGAAGCGGTTCTCGAAAATATTCTCTTTGACCGCGCTGACACCTTCTGCCTGCGTTGCAAGCGCCATGTACTGTGCCTGCATGTCGGTGGGAAAGCCGGGATACTCCTCGGTCGAGATGTCCGCTGCCCGCAGCGTCTCGTCTGCGCGCACTCGAACGGTGTCGGGTCCGAGAATATCAACACGCGCGCCAACCTCCTGCAGCTTCGCGATCACGGCATTCAAGTGAGCCGAGTTGCAGTTGGATACAATGAGATCGCCGCGCGTAATAGCACCGGCCACCAGAAGCGTTCCCGCCTCAATGCGATCGGGATTGATGCGATGCCGCGCGCCATGAAGCCTCTGCACTCCCTTGATTCGAAGAGTCGATGTTCCAGCTCCATCGATTCTTGCGCCCATCGCAGTCAGCAGCGCCGCCAGGTCGGCAACCTCAGGCTCGCGCGCGCAGTTCTCCATCAGAGTGTCGCCCTCTGCCAGCACGGCTGCCATCAGCAAGTCTTCAGTGCCGGTGACCGTGATCTTGTCAAACACAATGTGAGCGCCCTTCAAACGCTCGGCGCGTGCTTCAAGATATCCGTGTTCCTGCTTGATGACGGCGCCCATCTTTTCCAGGCCATTTATGTGCAGATCGATCGGCCTGCCGCCGATGGCGCATCCGCCGGGCATGGCTACGCGCGCCATTCCCACGCGGGCAATCAGCGGACCGAGCACCAGGGAACTGGCCCGCATGGTCTTCACGATTTCGTATTTCGCCACGGGGTCGGAGAGCGTGCGGCAACTGATCGTAGTGCGGTGCTGTGCGCGCCCATAGCCCAGCTCGACCTCGGCGCCCATCGAGGTCAGCAGCCGCCGCTCGGTCTCGATGTCCCGCACCTGCGGAATGTTCTCGAGCGTAACCTCGTCCTCGGTAAGGATTGCCGCGGCCATGCAGGGCAGGGCAGAGTTCTTTGCGCCCGACACGCGGATGGTGCCCACCAGCGGATTGCCGCCGCGAATAACGAATTTATCCATGAATATCCCTAGCTTTCTAGTGTAAATCTGTGCACGGCCGAAAGGAAAAGTAAGCGTGCCGTCGGCGGTGTCTCAGTTTGAAATCCACAGCCCTTGCGCCGCACCGGAACCGGGCGGCATACTTGGTTCATGGCAAAGCGCCCGCGCGACCCAAACCAACTCGCCAAACTGATCGTGGATATCGCCGCCGGTGACGTGGCCGATGATATTTCGCCCAAGAAGCGGGCCGCTTCGCTGCCGGGGCGAAGCGGTGGCCTCAAAGGTGGCAACGCGCGGGCAAAGAGCCTAACCGCTGCTGAGCGCGCCGAGATTGCCCACGTAGCTGCGACAGCCCGGTGGAAGAAGAATTAAACAAGTTCTTCCTCTTCAACCGGAACATTGCGCCGCCACTCTGCCTCATCGGTGAAATCAAGATGGAACTGGAGCGGGTTCTCCTTCGGATTGATTCGGTTCCAGTGTTCGACCGTATCAGTGCCAATAACCGCCTCACCTATCATCTGTTCGCGGTATTTATTCATCCACATTTCCGCTTGAATCCTCGTGGCGTCATCAGTCTCAACCCAAAACGAAGTCTGTTCACCGACTTGGTTTGTAATTGAGTAAGCCAGATTAGCCCGGTACGGGCGGTTGGTCTTTTTATCGGTCTTCGTCTCTTCGCGCGCTGCCGCTGCAAATTGCTTTGCGAGACGCTCTTCGGGTGTTACAGGCGGAGGTGCTTTCCAGCCCATCTGTAAGGCGGCGGCTGCCACCTCGGCCATGGTTACCGTTGTCTTCTTGTTCTCGCGTTTATAGTGCCTCATAAACGCCTGCATCTCTTCATGCTTTGTCATCTCTGTTCCTTTCACCCAATCGGAGCTACGTCACCCCAGCCGTCCACCATCGCATTTGGTGTTACAACTGACCTAATTTTCACTAGATGATTGCGAAATAACTCATACCGTTTTGTTTTGTGCTGCAATTGACCAGCCACTAGACCAGGATGAATTTTGTATGTTGCCGCGAAGCCGCGAATGTCGCGTTCGGCAAAAATGGGAGATTTGACCTGTATGAAATACCTCAACTGCTTCTGAGGCACGCAGAACTCGGCGGCGGCTTCGTTTGCTACGCGCTCTTCTTCTGGAATGTCGCTCCCAGTTCCCGCGCGGTCGCCCTCAAGTTCGATGTCTAACATGGCGGCAGATTGGCCATGCTTTTGAATGACATGCTCAAGCTCGTGGCGCAGAACAAACCAGAAATTATCGATGCGGTCGAATCGCATTGTCATTCCAATCACCGGCGACTTGTCATTCAGCCAAAAGCAAACGCCGTCGATTTTAGTGTGTGGAAGGGATTCGACAATCGCAAAGCGAATACCAGCCTGCGCCAAAATTCGCGGAGTCTTGCGCGCGCCTTCAGCGGAGTTCAAAAGCGGCTTCAGTTCCTTCGCGGCATTGACAACAGCAGCCGGCGTATATCTTCCAACCAGCGTTTGCTGCGCGATCTGCTTGACTCGATAGAGCCACGCCATTTGACCGGGGGTAACTTCCCCCATTACATCCGTCTTTTTGGCTGCATGCGGAAGCACTTCGATTTGATCAATATCGGAGACTCCAAAGAAACGACAAAGTGATTCATTCAGGTGCGAATCCCATAGACCATCAACGCCCTTAAGCCATCCGCGAGCTATTATGTCTCCGACAGGTAGATCGCCAAACACTTTAGCGCGCGTGGTGAGCGCCGGGTCGGGCCTAAAGGCTAACTCAGCTTTTTTTAAGTCATAAGACGCTTGCAGTTTCAACAGGTCTGCTGCGTCAACAGAAAGCGCGGCTTGAAGTTGGAGAGCCAACTCATTGCTAATTTTCGTGCGTCCGTTCATAAAGGAGCTTATCGTCTTTTCTGATAGCCCTAATACCATGGCCAATGCTCGTTGTGACCACCCGCGTTCCCGCAGGTAAAACTCGATCATTTGAGCAGGCGTTGCAAAGTCGTCCGATCTCATATTTGAAGTATATACCATGACCGATTGTGGAAATCCACAGAATTGGTTAAACTGAACTTTATGCTTGACCAATAGTCGATAGTTCACTATGCTCGTTTTATGAACCGGCTTCCACTAACTAAACGCGCGCAGATCATACAGATGCTGGTTGAGGGTGCCAGTCTGCGGGCCACGAGCCGCATGGCCGACGTTTCCATCAACACCGTCACAAAGCTGCTGCTCGATGTGGCCGATGCTGCCCACGCATACCACGACCTAACCGTACGGAATGTGCGGTGCCGCCGGGTCCAAGCGGACGAGATTTGGTGCTTTGTTGGGGCAAAGCAGAAGAATGCCTCGCCGGACCAAAAAGCTGCTGGATGGGGCGATGTGTGGACCTGGACGGCCATCGATGCCGATACCAAACTATGTGTGGGTTATCTTGTGGGTGGTCGTGATGGTTGGTGGGCAAATGAGTTCATGCAGGACGTTGCCAGCCGTATCCGTGGCCGTGTCCAATTGACTACAGACGGCCATAAAGCCTACCTCGAAGCAGTTGAGAATGCTTTCGGTTCTGACGTGGACTTCGCCACTCTCCAGAAGATTTACGGCGCTTCCAGCGAGCCGGAAACGCGCTACAGCCCCGCCAAGTGCATTGGCTGCGATATGAAGACGGTCATCGGCGATCCCGACCCGGCGCATGTGAGTACAAGTTATGTGGAGCGCCAGAACCTCACCATGCGGATGAGCATGAGACGGTTTACCCGGTTGACCAATGGATTTTCAAAGAAGCTGGAGAATCACGCTGCTGCGGTCGCTCTGCACTTTATCCATTACAACTTCGCTCGGATTCACAAGACGCTTCGCATCACCCCGGCAATGGCCGCTGGACTTTCAGACCACGTTTGGAGCTACGAAGAGATCGCGGGGCTGGCAAACTGAGACACTACCGTGCCGTCGGCGGTGTGGCATCTGCTGTGAGTCTACCTGGCCCAAAAGGGACGATTGCGGGCATTGTGCTATGATACGAGCAGCAGGTGGGAGGAATGGTATGCTGAGAAGCTTCCGTGACGATGAATGGGAAGGACAGGTCGGCAGCAAGCTCTAATATGTCTTCCACCGCAGCCTCAGCCGGATGCCAGCATTGGCGATTTCCGGCGGTATGTCCTTTTCGATGAACTTAACTCCTGGCCATCCGAGTTGCGATTCGGATTCGCAGAGGATCTTATTGGGTACCGTTAGCCCGCACTCTTCCCACGACAATTCTCCCCCGCTTCCCGGCTCCAAATAGATTTCCATGCAGAATTCGATCATTCCCCTTGAGGATGTGGATCGTGTTGCAAACTCCTCTTCTCCAAGAGTCTTCAGCGCTCGTGCCATCCGGGGCCACTTATATGAGATTTCAATGGTCCTTACCTGCTCAGGCTCAATTCTCGGCAGGAAGAAGATGCATGCCGACTTGTTCCTGCTTTCATTGATCATAGGTAGATAGACAACCCCATGAGGGTCGTTTACGTCGCGAACCTGGAAATCAATATCAATCAGACTCTCGGCTGGGTCGGCTTGATCGAGAACCCTAAAACCGCGTTCTATGAAATATACGGGGCTCTTGCCTGCCCGAATATGGAAGACTCGTCGGACCTGAGTCGTAAAGTCCTTGTGAATTTGATAGGTAAAATGAATCTTTTCAATCGTCAGATCGCACAAATCGCCCTGTGGGAAAAGTCTCCTGCAAATATGTCCTGCTGCGCGCATTACCCCGCGTAAAGTCCGTTCTGTGTGGTCATTTTGACCGCGGAGGAGTTCGGCCCGGACCCAGAGAAGAAAGAAGACGAAGGAGAGGAACATCCACGTGGCAACTGCAAGGAATAGCCAACTTCGAATTTCGATCTTATGGGGCTCTGGCTCTATGTTGAGGCCTATCAGAAGGAAGCTGGTCATCAATTCACGGGCATCTTTCAGATGCATCAAGAACTCGACCAAGCCAAAAGAAACAGCAAATATCAGCGCAAGCACGCCCATCCGGGAAGTGCTCGACAACTGCTCCAGCCAGCGATTAAGCTTTTTCCAACAACCTACGGCCCAGCCCGGCATCTTCATTTGCAAGGACCCTCGGATCACTGGATGATGCAGAAACCGGCCCCTTACAGCTCCAGCACATTGTCTTCGATGGCCAGGCGGACATTGCCGTCGGATTTGGCCAGGCGGCGAACGGCTTCGGGCTTGTCGACTCCGGCCTTGAGCATGACCAGGGCAACGGGAACGCTGCGGCCGGCGCTCTTGATGGTTTGGACCGCGGTCTCGCGATTGATCGCGCAAGCCTTCATGAGGATGCGGATGCCGCGCTCGACCAGCTTCGAGTTCTGCATGTGCACGTTCACCATCAGGTTTTCGTACACATAGCCCAGGCGGGTCATGGCCCCAGTGGTGATCATGTTCAGAATCATCTTCTGGGCGGAGCCGGCCTTCATGCGTGTGGAACCGGATATCACTTCCGGGCCAACATCGGCGACGATGGGAATATCGGCGGCTGCAGACAGCGGCGTGTCGTGATTGCAAGTTACGGCGGCGGTGTTCGCTCCGCGGGCGCGGGCGTAGGCCACGGCGGCCACTACATAAGGGGTTCGGCCTGACGCCGAGACGCCAACCACAACGTCTTTGCGGGTGGGGCGCCGGCGGGCAATATCGCGCTGGCCAAGCTCTTCGGAGTCCTCGTTGACCTCGACGGCTGAGGCTAACGCCTTCGGTCCACCGGCCATGATGTACTGCACCTGGCCCGGAGCCGTGGAGTAAGTCGGCGGGCATTCGGAGGCATCGAGCGCGGCAATCCGTCCGCTGGAACCGGCGCCGACATAGATCAGCCGGCCGCCATCGCGAAGACATCGCGCCACCTGGTCGATGACTGCCGCTATCTCCGGGATTGCCTTCTTGACTGCCGCTGCAACCTTCGCATCCTCATGATTGATGATGCGGGCAATTTCCAATGCGGACTTTGTGTCTAATCCTTGAGAAGCCTCGTTTTGGCTCTCGGTTATCAACTCTTGAAGCAGGGAGGCCTGGTCTTTCTTGAAGTCACTTGTCTCGGCGCCGGGCGTGTCCTGCATCGTCGAACCTGTAAGCATGCGTATGCCCCCAACAGTTGATTGTATCTGGAAACCTGTCAAATCAAAGAAGAATTCGGTAGTGGTTGCTTTTGGCGGGTACGGGGTTTAGCTCGTTCATATGCAAAGCATAATGAACAGCAGCTCTATCCTCTGAAGGAATGTCTCCTCGGGTTGGCCCATCACCAGGTTTTGTGTCCGTCATGAAAATGCCAGTGAAAGGATTTACTCAAGGGCTTCGCGCACGGCGTCGTGGAAAACAGGCCACACTTCGCGAATCAGCCGGCTCTTTCGGTCGGGCCAGGTTCGGTTGGTGAGCAGCGCAACGGCCACGTTTGCCTCCCGGTCGATCCACAGTGAGCACCCACTGAAGCCCAGGTGCCCAATCGACCGCGGAGAGAAATGCCGGCCGGAGGTGGAGTTCTCAGAGGGCGTATCCCAGCCAAGCGCCCGCGAGCTGCCTTCGGGACCTTGCCGTTGAGCGAAGAACTCGATGGTGGCGGCGTCAAATAGCCGTGGTTTTGCCGTTCCCTGAGTCGTCTTTTCGCCGGCATTGAGAATCTCACCGGCAAAGCGCAGCAGATCCGGCACGTTGGAAAAAAGTCCGGCGTGCCCGGCAGCGCCTTTGAGCAGCCACGCGTTTTCATCCTGCACCTCGCCCTGAATGCGGCGATGGCGAAAGGTTGTGTCTTCCTCGGTAGGAGGAATCAGGGACCGCGCAGCGAGAGGCGGACAGAATCCCGTGGCGGTCAGCCCGAGCGGCTCAAAGACCTCGTGACGGACCCAGGCGGGAAGTGGCTCCCGCGTATAGACCTCCAGCGCCTTGCCGAGGAGGGTGAATCCCGGATCGGAGTATTCGGCTCTGGCGCCAGGAATGGCCTCGAGGGGCAACTCCAGGCAAGCTCGAAACAACTCGGCTGGCGTTGTGGCCCTGCGGAAAAAGTCAACATAGCCTGGCAGTCCCGAACTGTGCGCCAGAAGGTGGCGCAGCGTCACCTCATGAGCGTGCCCGCCTGGCGCTCGTCCCACCACGAAGCCGGGCAGCAAGTCCCCAAGAGGCGTTTCCACGTCGAGCAGGCCACGCTGATAGAGCAGCATGGCCACGGATGTTGTCGAGACTACCTTGGTGATGCTGGCCACGTCGAAGACGGTCTGTGGCGTTACGCCCGCCGCTCCTTCGTCATAGGTAAAGCGCCCCAGCGCGTCCTGCAGGACGACTTCTCCGCCTGCCAGCACCCCGAAAGCGCAACCCGGGAATGCGTGGGCTGCAATTCCATCAAACAGCACTCGGTAAATTACAGCAAACCGGTCATTCGGAACGGCGTTGGAAGGGCTTTGATTTACAGTTCTTGCTTGCATCGCTTGTTTGCATCGTAACGCGAAGAATAGGTCATTGCACGCCGAGGCATCAATTTATATGTCAAGTTTTATGTCCTGGCCGAATGAATGAGGCTATCCTTGGATGCGAACGATTCGTCTATTGCAACAGGGACTATACGGAGGAATTTATGCGTTTGCTGCACCGCCCGTTGTTGGCTGCAATCGCACTGTGTCTTTTGGTGGTTGCTTCACAGGCTGGTTTGGCACAGGCGCCGGCTCCACAATCTGCACCAGCCGCATCGGCGCCAACTGCAGCCGCGACGGGCGGCGATGCGAACCAGAATGCGAATCAGGATGGGAACCAGGCAACCACGGCGCCGGCCGCAGTGCCTCCTGCAACACCCGCGAGCGCGATGTCGCCCGATCCGGCGAATGTTCCTGAAGTTCCTCCAGCAAGGAAGACGTACACGGTCCCCGCGGGCACCAAGGTCCTGCTTCAGTTGCGCAGCGGCATAAACACCAAGAGCGCCAAGCAGGGCGACGGTGTGTACCTGGCGTCAGTTTTTCCAGTTGTGGTCGGGAACAGGGTCATGATTCCTGCGGGGGTTTACGTGCAGGGCGTGGTGGACCGGGTGGTGCGCGCAGGCCGAGTGAAGGGCAAGTCGCAACTCGACATGCACTTCACCTCGATGATCTTCCCCAATGGCACGGTGGTGGAGATCCCCGGCGTGGTCAATAGCCTTCCCGGCGCCAAGACCCAGCAAGTAAAAGACAATGGCGAAGGAACCATCGAACAGGATGCGGACAGGGGACGGAATGCGGCCAAGGCGGCAGAAATTGCGATTCCAACCGGGGGAACGGTTGGCTCGATCGGAGGCCTTGCAGGCGGGCATCCTGTTGTCGGAGGATTGGCTGGCGTTGGCGCTGGGCTCGCAGCTGTCGGCCTGGTATCGCTCTTTACCCGCGGCGCCGATGTCAATATCGAGAGCGGAACCCAGGTGGAGATGAGCCTTCAGCGGCCGCTTATTTTGGAGGAAGAAAACCTTAACGGGGTCGGCCAGCCAGGTAGCGTACCAGCCATGGTTCCCGCGGCCAACCAACCAAGACCGCTTGGAAAGCCCAGCCGAGCCCAGATATTATGCCCGCCCGGCGGCCTCGGCTGCTCGTAATTTCAGGTAATCTAAATCAAGATGCAAACGGGTTCACCAAACACTCCAGATCCTCAATCGACCACTGCCGTTGATACGGGCTCCGGGACGCCGGAAGTTAGTCCCGCGCCCACGCCGCCGCGCAAAAGCGCCGGAATCGGGTTATGGGTTCGCGATATTCTGATCTCGGTTGGTGCTTCGATCCTTATCATTACCTTTCTCTACCAACCGGTGCGCGTGGAAGGCACCAGCATGCTGCCGCGCCTGGAAGATCGGGACCGGCTGTTCATCAACAAATTCGTTTATCGGGTAACGGCCATCGAACGCGGCGACGTTGTGGTTTTTCGGTATCCGCGCGACCCGGAGAAAAGCTACATCAAGCGCGTGATCGGGCTGCCCGGCGACCGGCTGCGCATCGATCGTGGACAGGTCTGGCTCAACGGGATGCGGCTGGATGAAAGCTATGTGCCAGAAGAGTTTCGCGACACCAAGTCCATTCCGGAAATGGTCGTTCCCGATGACGCCTACTTCATGATGGGCGATCACCGGTCGATCTCTTCCGACAGCCGCGAGTTTGGTCCCGTGGAGCGATCGCTGATCTATGGCAAAGCCGTGTTTGTCTATTGGCCCACACGAGACGCGGGAGTGGTGCGCTGAGCGGCAGGTGGGGATTGAGTAGCCACCAAGCCTGTGCGAGCGAACAGCGAGCGTCTGCCGCACCGCAGGTGCTAGAATCGAGTGAATCCACTCCCCGGAGACCCGATGCAGGCGATTCTGGCGCTCGAAGACGGGCGCATCTTCCGTGGCCACGGCTATGGGCACCCAAGCGAATGCCAGGGTGAGGTCGTTTTTAATACATCTCTTACCGGTTACCAGGAAATCGCCACCGATCCCTCCTACGCCGGGCAAATCGTCGTTCTCACCAATCCTCAAATCGGCAACTACGGCACCAACCAGGCGGACAACGAGTCGGCCAAGCCTTATATCGAAGGCCTGATCGTCCGCGAGTTTTCGCCCATCAGCTCCAACTGGCGCTCAGAACAAGTCACCGACGAGTATATGGAGCGCTACCAGGTGCCGGTGCTGGCCGAGATCGATACCCGCGCCCTGGTTCGCCATTTGCGCACCCACGGCGTGATGCGCGGAGTGATTTCGAGCGCAGTATCCGACCTTGAGGCCCTCGTCCAGAAGGCCAGAAGCATTCGCAAGATGGACGGCACGGACCTGGCCCGCGTTGTCTCGACGAAGAGTGTTTACCAGTTTGATTCCTTCGACAGCCGCAACCAGTCGGGCGAACCGCTGCTAAGCGAGGGTTTCCTCAAGAAAGAAGAGCCGCGCAGAAGCCTGCTTCATGTCGTCGCGTACGACTTCGGCATCAAGCAGAACATCCTCAGGATGCTTGCCCGCGAAGGCTGCCGCGTAACCGTCGTGCCTGCCGAAACCACAGCCGAGGACGTGCTGGAATTGAAGCCGGATGGAGTATTTCTATCGAATGGCCCCGGCGATCCGGAGCCGGTGGAGTACGCGGTTCGTTCGATTCGCAAATTCCTTGGCCGCGTGCCGGTGTTCGGCATCTGCCTCGGCCATCAGCTCACCGGTCTGGCTCTGGGCGGCAAGACTTACAAGCTCAAATTCGGCCACCACGGCGGGAACCATCCGGTCAAGAACATGAGCAACGGCAAGGTCGAGATCACGGCGCACAACCACAACTTCGCCGTCGATCCCGACTCGATTAACGCCAACGAAGTGGAACTGACCCACGTCGACCTGAACGACCAGACGCTGGAGGGCCTGCGCCACAAAACGCTGCCGTTGTTCAGCGTGCAATACCACCCCGAAGCCGCCCCCGGGCCGCACGATTCGCATTATCTCTTCCGCGATTTCCGGTTGATGATGGAGGAGTGGAAGGGATGAGTACCGATCCGATTGGCAAATTCCTGGGAGGGGCGCGGAATGTAGTTGAATCAAGAAGTTCCACTCTTGTTCCTCTGCAATGGAACATGACCATTCTGGTTGCACTTATGTCTTTTCTCGTATGGGCAAAGGCACCTTTCTGGCTGGAACTCGGTACATTTGTATTGCTCACGATCGTTGTTCTACAAGCCGGCTTTGCCTATCACTTTTTCATGAAGCACGATTCCGTCGCATTGCGCTCGGAGCAGCATGCCGAAAGAAATAAAGAACTAGATCATCGGGTCGATGGCGATCCCGACCCTAAAGACAACGAGAAGAAATTGCCTGTACACCGCAGTAATGATTTGCTTTGAAAGGGCACGACTTTAGTCGTGCCGCAAGCGTGTAACAAGCGACCGCGGCTTTAGCCGCTGAGGGATGGTTTTGAAGCCTGCACGCGAGCATGCAACGAATAACGAGCAGACCTACTTCGTCACCTCAGACACGTGGGAGCGTCGCGCCCTCTTCAATACGGAGACCTGGGCACGGTTGTTTTTCAAGGTGCTGCTCTCGCACCGCGGCGACGCCTATCTCCTGCATGAATTCGTTTTGATGCCCGATCATTTTCACCTGTTAATTACGCCCATGAATTCGCTTGAGAAGTCGGTCCAGCTCATCAAAGGCGGGTTTTCGTTCCGTGCGAAGAAGGAGCTTGGTTCAAATATGGAGATTTGGCGTCGCGGCTTTGCAGATCACAGGATTCGCGACGCAGAGGATTACGACAAGCACCTTCATTACATTCATCTGAATCCCGTTAAGAAGCTTCTATGCGCGAGCCAGGCGGAGTACCGATACTCGTCGGCATATCCAGGGTGGAAGCTGGACCCCATCCCTCAGGGGCTAAAGCCCGGACATCGTATTGGATCCATGAGCGGCACGACTGAAGTCGTGCCCTTTCAAAGCCACGAGGACGAAGGGCTAAAGCCCGCACCAATTAACTCACCTGAAGTACGGGCTGAAGCCCGTACCTTTCATGCCCAGGCCAACTTGGAAACACAAGGCAAAGCAGAGCGAAACCATGCCACGCAGAGATGACATACAGAAGATACTGGTGATCGGCTCGGGGCCGATTGTGATTGGGCAGTCGGCGGAGTTCGATTACTCCGGTACGCAGGCCTGCAAGGCTCTTAAGCAGGAGGGCTACGAGGTGGTGCTGGTGAATTCGAACCCGGCCACTATCATGACCGATCCTGACTTGGCCGATCGCACTTACATCGAGCCGCTCACGCGTGAGTATGTCGAGGAGATCATTCGCATTGAAGCCGACATGCTCGCCAGTGGGCAAACATCCCCTCAGGGGCTAAAGCCCGACAATTCTTCTTTGGCATCGGGCGGCACGACTGAAGTCGTGCCCTTTCAAAGCCGGATAGGAAAGCCAGGCAAGTTTGCGTTGTTGCCGACAGTCGGAGGGCAGACGGCGCTGAATCTGGCCGTCGATCTGGCCGACGCGGGGATTCTGGATCGCTATAACGTGGAGTTGATCGGCGCCAAGCTCGAGGCCATCAAGAAGGCCGAAGATCGCCTGCTCTTCAAGGATGCGATGCTTCGCATTGGGCTCGATGTTTCAAAATCGGCGCTGGTCAACAATCTGCGCGACGGGTTGGAATTCGCAAGCAAGCTTGGATTTCCCGTCCTGATCCGGCCCAGTTTCACGCTGGGCGGAACGGGCGGCGGCGTGGCCTACAACCGCGAAGAGTTGATGGAGATTCTGGCGCGCGGACTGGACCTGTCGCCGGTGCACGAGTGCCTCATCGAAGAAAGCGTGCTGGGTTGGAAGGAATACGAGCTTGAGGTGATGCGGGACCTCGCCGACAACGTCATCATCATTTGTTCCATAGAGAACTTCGATCCCATGGGTGTGCACACCGGCGACTCAATCACCGTAGCTCCGGCGCAGACCCTCACCGATCGCGAGTACCAGAAGATGCGCGATGCCGCTATCGCCGTGATGCGCGAGATTGGCGTCGAGACCGGCGGGTCCAATGTTCAATTTGCCGTTAACCCTGTCGACGGCCGCATGACCGTGATCGAGATGAACCCGCGTGTCTCGCGCTCTTCCGCGCTGGCCTCAAAGGCCACCGGGTTTCCCATCGCGAAAATCGCCGCCAAGCTGGCCGTGGGCTACACGCTCGACGAGATTCCCAACGATATTACGCGGAAGACTCCGGCCTGCTTCGAGCCGACCATCGACTACGTTGTGGTCAAAATCCCCAAGTGGCAGTTCGAAAAGTTTCCCGGCTCCGACGATACGCTGGGTCCGCAGATGAAGTCCGTCGGCGAGGTGATGGCCATCGGGCGCACCTTCAAAGAATCGCTGATGAAGGCGGTGCGCTCGCTTGAGACCGGCAAGAAGACCGACAGTGAGACGATGGAGCCGCGCAGGCTGATTCAGCGGCTGGTGACGCCGCAACCGGAGCGGCTCAGCTATATTCGTTTCGCCTTCGAGCGCGGCTTGAGCGTGCGCGAAGTGGCCCGGCTCACCACGATGGATCCGTGGTTCCTGCATCAGATTCGCGAGATCACGCTGGAGCAGAATCAGATTGGCGCAACCTCGCCGGAGACCATCACAGACGAGCAACTGCGCCGCCTGAAGCGCCTCGGCCTGAGCGACCAGCGCATTGCAGCGGAGTGGAAACTGGAGGGTCACGCCGGCATAAAGCAGGTGAGGGAACTGCGCGAGGGGAAGGGGATCAGGCCCGTCTTCAAGCTGGTTGACACCTGCGCCGCTGAATTCGAATCGATGACTCCGTACCTCTACTCGACCTACGACGAAGAGGACGAGGCGCCGCCAACCTTGACTCACAAAATCATTATTCTGGGCTCGGGTCCGAACCGCATCGGCCAAGGCATCGAGTTCGACTACTGCTGTTGCCATGCAGCCTTTGCGCTGAAGGAAGACGGCTACGAGACCATCATGGTCAATTGCAATCCGGAGACCGTCTCCACCGACTACGACACCAGCGACAGGCTCTACTTTGAGCCGCTCACGCTTGAAGATGTGCTGGCCGTTTACAACCACGAGGCGCAGTCGGGTGCTGAGATCGGAATGATCGTCCAGTTCGGCGGGCAGACTCCGCTGAACCTTGCGCAGCGGCTGAGGGCGGCGGGCGTGCCCATCATCGGCACCTCGCCTGAGTCGATTGACCTCGCAGAAGATCGAAAGCGCTTCGGCAAGCTGCTCGAAGATCTGGACATTCCGCAGCCGCGCGGCGGCACCGCCACCAGCGTCGAAGAGGCTTTGGCGGTTGGCGAGCGGATAGGTTACCCCGTTTTGGTCAGGCCTAGCTATGTGCTCGGCGGCAGGGCCATGGTGATCTGTTACGGCGCCGATGAAGTCCGACAGTACATGACACAGGCGGTGGAGTATTCGCAGGAACGGCCGGTGCTGGTCGACCACTTTCTCGAGAGCGCTGTCGAAGTGGATGTAGACGCGCTGTGCGACTCGGAGGATGTGATCATTGCCGGCATCATGCAACACATTGAGGAAGCGGGCATTCACAGCGGTGACTCCTCTTGCGTGTTGCCGGCCGTGAGCATCAGGCCTGAGACTTTGGAAACACTCCGCGCTTACACGCGCAAGCTTGCTCTCGCGCTTAAGGTGGTCGGCCTCGTCAATCTTCAGTTCGCCATCCAGCGCGACGCAGCCGGCGAGGACCATGTTTACGTAATCGAGGTGAACCCGCGCGCATCGCGCACCGTGCCTTACGTCTCGAAGGCAACTGGCATCCCGCTAGCCAAGATCGCAGCGCGGCTTATGACCGGCCGCAAACTGCGCGAACTGCTTCCGGCTCAACTTGCCGCGGACAAGGACCTGGGAACAGGCGAGCACTATTATGTAAAGTCGCCGGTCTTCCCGTGGTCGAAGTTTGCCGGAGTGGATACGGTTCTGGGCCCGGAGATGAAGTCCACGGGCGAGGTAATGGGTGTGGCGGCCAGCTTTGGCGAGGCCTTCGCAAAAGCGCAACTCTCGGCCGGCCAGGTTCTGCCCCGCGGCGGAACTTTATTCATCAGCGTGAACGATCATGACAAGCCGGCGGTGACGGAGCTTGTCCGCCGCTATGTCGAACTTGGATTCAAGATTGTCGCCACCGAAGGCACGGCCAATGTACTCGAGAGCGGCGGCGTGATTGTGGAGCGGGTCTTCAAGGTCAAAGAGGGCCGGCCGAACATTGTGGACCTCATCAAGGGAGACCGCATTCAGCTAATCGTAAATACGCCGCGCGGCCAGGACACAATCTTCGATGAAAAGGCGATTCGCCGGGCTGCGGTGCTGAGGCGGGTCCCGACCATTACCACCATCGCCGCCGCACAGGCCGCCGTCGAGGGGATAGCCGCCATGCAGCGGAATCTGACCACGGTTTATGCGCTGCAGGAGCTGCACCGAGCCAACGGCTCCTGAGGGCAGTGGGTCAGTTTGAGTGAATGTTCCCTTAGAGGCTAAAGCCCGCGTTGATTTTGATGGCATCTACGGCACGGCTGAAGCCGTGGCCTTTCAAAACATCCCGTAACAACGGCAGTTTCTGGACAGGTTCCGAGGGAAAACAAGACGCTGTGACGCTGGGTTATTCGCTCGATCGAATGTGGCGGATGGCGAGCCACGCGCCGATCGAGTAACCAACCAGTGCTGCCGCCGGCCATGTTCCGATGAACGGCCCATCGTCGTCGATCAGCCCGCTAGGCCTGGGAATGCTGAAAAACGTCCGCGTAAGTTTGTCTGTGGCGTCGCATTGAAAACACTGGTTGGGTCCGGTCGGCATGTCCAGTATCCACAGGCTGATAATGAGCAGCCAGATCAGGCCCAGAAGCCAAACGCTCGCCGCCATGTCGTCGGGATGCAGCCGCGCAACGAAGTGACCGACGACCAACGGCACAAACATCGACAGAATAAGGATGAGGGTCTGCGAGACCGCGGGCGGGTTCAGCGCGTAGCCGAGCATCATGAGCGCCAGCCATGTGGCAAGCGCGAGCAAAGTGTGAGCCAGGAACCATAGAGCCTGACGGCCGAGCCTGTGCGTTCCCTCTTCCTCTTCATTCCTATCCAACAAAGACTCCACCACCGCGGACTCCTCGAGAAGATCGATGCTACAGATTATCGTCTATTCAACATACACCTCAGCGCGAACCGAGGGACAATTCCATCTTCCCTTTGGTAGCAGGGAAGTCAAGAGTCAAGTTCGCCAACAGGGTTCTACAATGAAACCATGCTGATTGAAGGCATCTTTGCCGCCGTTCCTACGCCGTTCTATCCGGACGAGCGGATCTATTTTCGCAAGATTGAAGCCAACATGGCTCGCTACTCGCGGGGCCTACTTTCGGGGATGGTTGTTCTCGGTTCAACAGGCGAGACGGTCATGCTGGACGACGCCGAGTCGCGCGACGTGTTGCGTGTAGCCGCGGAGGCCGCGTCTCCGGATAAGGTGCTGATCGCCGGCGTCGGGCGTGAAAGCGTGAAGGCCACCGTGGCTCTGGCTGAGGCAGCGGCGGAGTTCCAATACGATGCCGTTTTGGTCCGAACACCAACTTACTACGCGCCTCTGATGTCGCCGGCAGCCGTGCTGCATTACTTCCGCAGCGTGGCCGACCGATCGCCGCTGCCGGTGCTGCTTTACAACATTCCCAAGTTTGTGCCTTATGCCATGCCGGTCGAGCTGGTGGCTGAACTGGCCCGGCATCCTAATATTGTTGGGATCAAGGATTCAACAGGAGATGTTGAGCGCATTCGCTCTCTTGTCGAGTCCACCCGCACGGCTCCACGTCGAACCGTCACAGTCACTCCAATCTTTGAGGCTGTAACGGCTCGCATGCTGGCTCCCAAGGCTGAGGGAACGGGCAGCTTTGTTTCGGCAGGTGACTTGGCCGGTCGGGTGGCGCTGGCAGTCGCTCCGCCGCCGGTCCCAGTCAAGACACGGACAGTTTCCATTAAGACACGAACAAGGGAGGTTGGTTTTCAAGTGATGACCGGTTCAACCGCCGGGCTGGTTGCGTCGCTCGAGGCTGGCGCCGCGGGAGCAGTTCTGGGTTTTGCAGCTTGCGCGCCGCAGGCTTGCATCGAGGTTTATCTCGCCTGGAAGGACCACGATTTGAAGTTGGCAGAAGAGAAGGAAGCGCGCATCGCCGGTGTCGCGAAGCGCGTCGTCGGTGAGTTGGGGATTGGCGGTGTCAAATACGCATGCGACTTCAACGGGTTCTATGGGGGGCGACCTCGTGCGCCGCTGCTTCCGGTGTCAGGCGACGAGAAGGCTGAGATTGAGGGGCTATTGGCTGGAATCCGCAACTAATGGCTAGGTCAAGCATGCCCGATTCTAGGCACATTCGGTTACCACTTACCAAGCCCAGACTGAATCAAGTTTGCGCGCTCCGCGTGAAATCCAATAACCTCTAAATATGCATAACGCAATCTGTGAAGGCCGTTTGGCAAAAGGCACGTGCACCCCCTAATGACGGAGATGAATCAGTCTTATCTACGCTGGAGCTACGTGTCAACGGGATCTCAGGCGTTCATGCAGCTTTTGGCGGCGGCCACCATTACGCGCTTCCTTCAGCCGTCCGACTATGGATTGGCCGCGCTGGCTCTGCTTTGCTTAAGCATGACAACGTACTTTACACAGCTTGGCGTGGGAAGGGCGATTATTCAAAAGCCAGGCATCACGGACGGGAACATTCGTGCCGCATTTACGCTCAGCGTAGCAACCGGGGTGGCTGGTTTCATTATTCTTGCCGCAATCTCTCCTATTCTTGGACATTATTTCCGGGAGCCACGACTCCCCCCCGTGATCGTTGTATTTGGACTCAACCTGATCTTTCAGTCCCTGGGCGCGGTTTCATCGAGCCTTTTGAGGCGGGAGTTCAGAATTCGAGACCAGGCAATCTGCGACTTTCTAGGCTACGCCGTGTCGACATTTGGAATAGGTCTTCCGATGGCCATGCATGGATTCGGCGTTTGGGCGCTGGTGGCCGGCAACGTGACCCAACCTCCGATTGTTGCGGTAGCATATTTCATCGCGAGACCGCACCCCATCAGGCCCACGCTGAAGCACGATGACTATGCCCGGATTACAGGCTTCAGCGCGAAGGCATCTTTCACTACGATCATTGAAGCGGTTGGCGGGTCCATGGACATGATCGTGATGGGAAGAATATTGAGTCCATTAGCCATCGGTCTCTACAACCGAAGTCTGACCCTGAGTATGCAACCCGTCTTAAATATCTCAACAGGGCTCACCCGCGTTTTTCATCCGACCGTGGCTCGTGCAGCCGAACGAAGCCGGGAAGAGTGCTTGAACATCCTTATCGCCACGGAACGGCAGTTAATGTCCTTGATATTCCCCTTGTGCATTGGGGCAGCGATTGCTGCTCCGATTATCGTCCCAGTAGTCTTTGGCAAACAGTGGACATCCGCGGTGCCGGTCTATCAAGCGCTTTGCATTGGCGGCGCATTGGACGCTACATTTCACCTGCCTACATTGCAACTGGAGATATTCAGCCTATTTCGGCTTAAGTGCATTGTGCAGGCTTTGTTTGGCATCTGCCTTGGCGTGGCGATAATTTTCATTGCTCCGAGGGGTGGAATCGTCGCTGTAGCGATCGCTTATGCAGTCTTGCAAGCGTTCAGAACTTTCGGGCTACACATTGTAAGCGCTCGATCTCTGGGAGTTAGCGCATTGCGGCTCATGAGGAGTTGGATACCGGGGTTAGTGTGTTCAACAATTCTTGCTGTTTGTCTTCTCGCCGCGGAACGTGGCCTGAAGACAGCCAACCTATCTCCATCGTTCTGGACCCTCGGCGCCCTGGTGCTTCTTTCCCTCACCGCTTGTGTTTTGGTTTATCGGCTATTCTACAGAGTCTCCGTCTACAGACAGTGGTTGGCATTGTTCCAAAGGTGAGAGACCAATGATGCGCCATTAACTCTCAAATGCTCCGTGTGCAGTGCGCGATCTCACGGACCAAGTGAAAACTCGATGGTTGCCGTTGTCATGAGCGAGCGGCAATTGCAACGTTAAGAACTGAAAGGATTGCGCATGGCCAAGAGGATACGAGTTGGGTACGCGTGCATAGATGACGCTTCATCCTTGGCGACTTGGTCCGGCACTACGGCCAACGTTCTACACGCGCTTCGAGAGCGTGCAGACATTGACTTGGAGTTGATTAGCCCGTTAAAGACTGCGCTAAGGTGGGCTTACCTTCCACATCAGTTCATTGCAAAGATTGCCAACAGGCACTTTAGTTGGGAGAACGAAGATCGAAGCCTTCGGTATTTTGCGGCCCAGGTTCAGAAGGCAGTTGGAGATAAGAAGTTGGACGTCGTGTTTGCGACATCGACTCTTCCGGTGGCGAAGCTTAAAGGTCCAACACCTGTTGTTTTTTGGTCTGACTCTGCGTATTACACGATGGTCGACTATTACCCGCGCCCGCCGATGACAAAGCGAGCACGGCGCAAATATTTTCAAACGGAAGAGGCCGCTGTCATACGCGCGAATTTCGCTTGCTATTCATCCCATTGGGCGGCGGATGCGGCTGCGCGCATGACGGACCCGAGTCGAGTGAAGGTGCTTCCTTTTGGGCCAAACCTGCCAATCGAGCACAACCAAGACGATGTTCAAAGGTGGATTTGCGAGCGCCGCCAGGGGCGGCCGCAGAGTTGCACACTGCTGTTTGTCGGTAAGGAATGGGAACGTAAGGGCGGGCCTACAGCGGTTGAGACCGCCCGCCGGCTGAACCAGGCAGGCATCGTGACTACGCTCAAGGTGGTGGGTTGCAATCCTGCCGGAACCTTGCCCCCGTTCGTGGAATTGGCAGGGTTCATCGACAAGCGCGAGGCAGAGGGGCGTGGGCGTCTGGCGGAACTCTATCGCACGTCGGATATCTTCATAATGCCGTCCCGGCAGGAAGCCTTCGGAGTTGTTGTATCGGAAGCGGCAGCCTTCGGGTTGCCTGCGGTGGTCACCGACACTGGCGGGTTGGCAGAGACAGTTCGTGAAGGTGCTACGGGGTTCCGCGTCCCAGTTGACGATGACGGATCAGTTTTTGCTGAGAGGGTAATGACGATCCTGCGGGATTACGAAAGTTTTGCGAGGAACGCATATGCTGAATTTCAGAGCCGGCTAAATTGGCAAACATCTGTGGATATGCTTGTAGATCTACTGCAGCGAGCGGCGAAGCATGAGCGCTGATTGAGAGCATTAGCGCGAGCAAACCGATCTTTTTGGGGCCTATCGAGTCAGCCCGAATCAAAAGGTCATGTCTGATAACAGATATTCTGTATACCGAAGCGGCGGGAGAAGGCTTTTTCGCAACTTACACGCCTCCCACGAGCTCAGAGGGCATCCCTTCATCATTCCCTGCCGAGATTCACATCTTGTATCGGCCCAGGTCCTCGTCGTTTAGCCCTTCGAGCCAGCCGCGCAATTGTTCCGCCGTTGGACCTTCGGGTGGGCCCGATGTGTTGAGCTTTGCGGTCTGCATCACTTGTTCGGCCACGTAAATGGGACAATCCGCGCGCAATGCCAGCGCGATGGCGTCCGAAGGTCGAGCATCTATGGTCAACGGCTCCTCACCCTGCCGGAGCCAAAGCACAGCCAGAAAGGTGTCGTCCCTAAGTTCAGTAATGACTACGCGTTCCAACTGAGCATTCAAGTGCTGGATCAGCTTTGCTGCCAAATCATGGGTCATCGGGCGCGGCGCAGAAACCTTTTCAATCTCGATGGCAATGGCATTGGCCTCAAAGATGCCAACCCAGATCGGCATCACCGTCTCAGAAGCAACGTCCTTCAGCACGACGATGGGCATATTGGTGGCGGGGTCCAGCATCAAGCCGCGAATTCGTACCTCGATGTCTCCGAGCACCGGCAGGACCGTCTCCTGCGCGGCCATCGCCATCAACTGCTTCAACTTGGCTTCGAGTTTGGGCAATTCGTTGGTGCGGATCTCAGCCGCGCGATCCAGCTTCCCCTTGCGCTCCTGCTCCTCGGCCAAGAAACGCAAAGCCTCGATCTGCTTTTTAAGGTCGCTTTCCATCCTTGCCTTCTTCCGCCAACTCTATCACTTAGACGGCTTCCCCGACCAAACTGTTTGGATGTGTGGCTGTGATTTTAACCTGCAGATAGCTGCCTGGCGCAGGCGCGATAGGCTGTGCGCACGTGAAGTTCACCGGCTTGTTCTGGCTGCTTCGCCCGGAAACCTGCCCACGCGCCGGATTAAGGCCCTCAACCATGACTTCTATAACTTGCCCTAAATGCTTGGCATAATTGGCCCTTTGGATCTCCCGCTGCCGGTCAAGCAGCACTTGAAGCCTTTGCGCTTTCTCCGCATCAGGAATGGAGTCAATCATAGTCAGTGCCGGCGTGTTCGGCCGGGCGGAATACTTAAACCCAAAGACGCAATCGTACTGGACCTTCGCGAGCAGGTCCATGGTCTGGATGAAGTCATCCCCTGTTTCGCCGGGAAAGCCCACAATGATATCTGTCGAGATGGAGATCGGCCGGCGAGCTGCCTTGATCCATCCGATCTTCTCCAGGTACCACTCCGGCGTGTATTCCCGGGCCATCATCTTCAAGACGCGCGCGGAGCCGGACTGCACCGGTAGATGTACGTGATCGCAGAGCGTGGGCACTGCGTCGATGGCCTCCACGATATCCTGGGTAAAGTCGCGCGGATGGCTGGTTGTAAAACGCACGCGGCGGATTCCGTGCACTTGGCCGACGGCGGCAAGCAGTTCCGCGAAGCTTCGCTTCCCTTCCGGATCGTGATAGCTGTTCACGTTTTGGCCCAGCAATTGAATCTCGGTGTAACCAAGATCGGCGATGCGCCGCGCCTCGGTCAGCACTGAGTCCGAGCCGCGGCTGCGTTCCTTTCCCCGCGTATACGGAACGACGCAATAAGAGCAGAACTTGTCGCAGCCCTCGATGACGGTGATGTATCCCCGATAAGGGTTCTGGCGGGCGGTGAACTCGGTTTCAAAAGTCTCATCGGTCTGGCGATCGTCGAGGCCGGTGATACGGTTCTCCCCGGCTTCGAGCCGAGTGAGCATCTCCGGCAACTTGCGATATGAGGCCGATCCCGAGACCAGCGAAACAAAGGGCGCACGGTCGAAGATCTTCTCGCCTTCCTGCTGAGCCACGCATCCAAGCACGCCAAAGCGCTTTCCCGCCTTGTGCAGCTTCTTGTAGTCGTTAAGGCGGTTGAAGACCTTTTGCTCGGCTTTATCGCGGATGGAGCAGGTGTTATAAAGGATCAGGCCAGCGTCTTCTTCCGCCTCCACCTGCCGGTAACCTTGCTGCTCTAATGTGCCAATCACCTTTTCGGAGTCATGGGCATTCATCTGGCAGCCGAAGGTCTCAAGATAGAAGGTTTTTTCGGTTGCCATAGCAATCCTGAGTATACCGTGAATCGAGGCTTGCTGGCCGGAAATGGAATCGCCGGGGCTACTGTTCATTTTTGAACGTCGGCATGCCACAAGCGGACAAATCTAGGCTGTCGGAATCTAGCTGGTCACATGGAATCAATCATTTACAGGAATAACGATTGGCAAATGACGTGCTTCCTTTCGCATCGCAGGATCGTCGGCGCTAGCGATCTTGACTGACCACTCCCCCTTCGCAACACACGATTCGCCAAGGCACGATGCACAAGGACAACGGAGTTCCCCATGCGTTCTCTGCTTCAGGACATTCGCTACGGTTTCCGGCAACTCATCAAGATGCCGGGATTTACGCTGACCGCCGTTCTTTCACTGGCTCTTGGCATTGGGGCCACGACCGCTGTTTTCAGCGTGGTGTACGGATTCCTTATTGACCCGTATCCCTACCTTGGCGCTGACCGCATGGCCCATATGCGTCTGGCCACCTCGGCGGGCGAACCGCAGGGCTTTGGCCTGACTACCGGACAGTGGCAGGAGATTCGCAAGTCACCGGTGATCGACGACACCTTTCTGGCCGATGGCTGGAGCTTGACGGTTACTGGCGACGATCTGCCAGAGGATGTGCAGGCGGACTTCTTCAGTTCGAATGCCTTCAATTATTTCGGCGTTCCGGCTGCGCTGGGCCGGGGTTTGCAGCCTTCGGACGCCGTCGATGGCCAGGACCCGCGGCCCGTAGTCGTGCTGAGCCATAAATTCTGGCAGCGGCACTTCAACTCGGACCCTGGAGTCGTGGGCAGAACCCTGCAGATGGTGCATAAGAATTACGCCATCGTGGGCGTGGCAGCGCCGCGCTTTACCTGGGACGACGCCGACGTATATGTTCCGCAGAAGATCACCCAGGACCCCATCCACACCTTCTATGTCGGCATCCGTTTGAAGCCCGGCGTGAGCCGTGCAGCGGCTGAGTCCGCTCTGGAGCCACTGATCAAGCAGTTTGCCCTGCAGACGCCCAAGCATTTCCCGACCGTCCCCTTCCATCTCAAACTTCGGGCGTTCAACGACGATTTCCTTGAGCAGTTGGGTGGAATTCCCTACTTGCTATTTGGCGCCGTTTCCCTGCTGCTGCTGATCGGCTGCGGCAATGTTTCGATACTGCTGCTGGCGCGCGCCAGCGCACGGAGCCAGGAGTTTGCGGTGCGTTCCGCGATTGGCGCCAGCCGCATGCGCATCGTCCGTCAACTGCTGACCGAGGCCCTGCTGCTGTCGCTGACCGGAGCGGCGCTGGGTCTGCTCATCGCTTACAAATCGCTGGACCTGATCGTCGCCAACCTGCCGCCAAACTCCTTCCCGCATGAAGCGGCTATTCACATCAACCTGGCCGTCTTGATCTTCTGCATAGCAGTGGCCGTTGCCACCGGAGTGCTGTTTGGGCTTTGGCCGGCGCTTCAAGCCTCTCGGCCCGAGGTCAGCCAGATTATGCAGTCGGGTACGCGGAAGGTTGCCGGCAGCGTCCGGGGGCGCAGATTCCATGGCACGCTCATCGCCGGCCAGCTCGCTCTCACCCTGTTGATGCTCTCAACCGCCGCGGCCGCCGCCGAGGGCTTCCTGCGCTTGATGCACACCAAGCTTGGCTACGACCCGCATAACATCATGTCGGTAGGCATTCCCGTGCATGAGGGAACGTACAAGACCTGGGCCGAGCGTGAGGCCTACTTTGAGCGGTTGCGCGCCAGTGTTGCGGAGGTCCCCGGCGTGACCATGGCCACCATTTCCACCAATGGTACCCCGCCCTCCAACGGCCGCAACACGCACTTTGAAACTCTAGGCAAACCTTCCGGCAGCGAACAGCCGGCCAGACTGAATTTCGTGAGCCAAGAGTATTTTCCGGCTTTGCGCATTCCGCTGGCGCAAGGGCGCATCTGGAATGCGACGGAGAATCACCAGGCAGCTCCGGTGGTGGTGATCAATGAAACGCTTGCCAGGCGGTATTTTCCGGGTGGCGACGCGATTGGCCACTCCATCAAGTTCCCCGAAATCACCGACGAGCCGCCATTCGTCCTGCTGCCGCCGGGTGGGAACGGATATCTGCTGATTGTGGGCATCATTCAAGACAAGCTCGACGACGGTCTTGGCCGCCCCATCCTGCCTGAAGCCTTCATTCCGTACACGCTGTCGATGCGGATGTGGACGCAGATTCTGGTCCGATCGGAGGTGCCGCCGTTGACGCTATCGCACGCGATTCGCGCCAAGATCAATGCCGTCGATCACGACCAGCAGGCCGGCGGATACCTGCACGACCTGGAATTCTGGATCAGGGACCAACCCGAGTGGTCGCGCGCACAGTTTCTTAACTGGCTTTTTGCCGCCTTCGCGATTCTGGCTCTGGCCATGTCCGCCGTGGGCCTTTATAGCGTCGTCTCCTACGCAGTGGCGCAGCGGACCAATGAATTTGGCATCCGTGTGGCCCTGGGAGCTCCTCGCGGCCACGTGCTGCGCATCGTCTTTAGCTCGACGTTGGTGAGTGTGGGCAGCGGTATTGCCGCCGGCCTGGCGCTGAGTCTGGCATTGAGCAGCGTCATGGCACATTGGTCGCAGGCCGCCCAGGTGAGCTCGCGCGATCCGCTGCCGCTGGCGGCGGCTACGCTCACGCTGATGCTGGTTGCTGCTATCGCCTGCGCGATCCCGGCGCGCCGGGCCGCGGATGTGGACCCCATGACCGCGATTCGTTACGAGTAGCGGCAAGTATGCGCCGCAATCGTCACCGCAGTCCCGTATGCAGGTAAGCCAGCAGCGCGGCCATCTGCTCTTCGCTGAATCTGCCGGCAAATGAAGGCATCATGCCCCTCCCGGTCAGGACATTTTTGCGAACCTCGGCGTCCGTCGCGGGAAGGCCGCTGGGCATCGTGGTGCGTGCGAACAGAGGATGTAGATCAGGCGGAACCTTTTTCAGCGCCAAATCGTTGTCCTCATGGCAGTGCGCGCAGCGAACCTGGTAGAGATGCTTCCCTTCCCGCTCCTGCGCGGTGAGCAAAGGCTCCGAATGGCAGCCGGCTAAGAGTACCCCGAACCCGGTTGCCATTCCGACCCGAATTAGCACCATCCCTACCAGCATCAACGCCCTGCAGCCAGTCATCCTATACCTCGTTTCAGGCAAAGGCGCTGTGTCAGGGCACGACTTTAGTCGTGCCGAAACGGCCCGCAAACACAAGGGCTTTAGCCCCTGAGGGCCTGCGTCTAACATCGCTGGATCATTTCCTTGTCAAACACCCTCTTCCAACGCCGCCCAAATTCACCTACGCTTTCTCGGCAAACCGCCCGCTCACGTAGTCCCAATTGAGAACCTGGAAGAATGCCTTCACATAATCGGCGCGCTTGTTCTGGTATTTCAGGTAGTAAGCATGTTCCCACACGTCGATGCCAATCACCGGCTTGTGGCCCACGGTCAGCGGCGAGTCCTGATTGGGCGTCGTCTCAATGCCCACGGTCCCGTCGGGCAGCTTCACCAGCCAGGCCCAACCGCTGCCGAAGACGCTCATTGAAGCGGCGGTCAGCTTGTCTTGAAACGCTGAGAGCGAACCAAACTTGGCGTCGATAGCCTTGGAAAGCTCGCCGGCGGGGGCCGCTCCGCCTTTGCCCAACGTCGGCCACCAGAAGGAGTGATTCGCGTGTCCACCGCCGTTATTTCGAACTGCGGTGCGGGCGGATTCGGGCAGAGTATTCAGATTCTCAACCAGTTCCCAGACCGTCTTTCCGGCCAATTCAGGATGAGCGGCCACCGCGATGTTGAGATTGTTCACATAGGCCTGGTGGTGCTTGTCATGGTGCAGGTGCATGGTGGTCGCATCGAAGTAGGGTTCGAGCGCGTCGTATGCGTAGGGTAGTGGCGGCAGTGTGAAAGGCCCGGTTGGCGGGGATGCCGGAGCGGTTGCGGGTGCGGCCTGGCCGTTGGGGAATCCCTCGGCACGCAGGGTTTCGGCAATCAGGGCGGCGCTGGCCATAGCGCCCATCTGCACTAGGGCGGTTCTGCGGTTGATCGATGTCATTGGATGAAATCCCTCCGGGAAGGTTGTGGTTGGGAAAACGGCAGCAACGAATTCCGCCGAAAAAGGATCGCCCCATCAGTCTGAACGGGCGCGCGGTCAAGGTCAAGCCGCAAGTTCCCGCAAGACGGGACGCTCAGTGTATCTTCGCGGCTTGAGGATCGTATGCTGAAGGCATGACGCTTCCCTCTTTAGCCGAGATCCGCGACGCCCAGACGTTGGTCTATCGCTACATGCCGCCTACGCCGCAGTATACGTGGCCGCTCCTCAATGAACGCCTTTCGGCCGGCTCACCGTCGGCCATCGAAGCTTGGATCAAGCATGAGAATCACACACCGGTCGGCGCCTTCAAGCTGCGCGGGGCGCTCGTCTATCTTGACTGGTTGAAGCAGACGCAGCCCGGCTTGGTTGGCGTCGTGGCAGCCACGCGCGGCAACTTCGGCCAGGGAGTGTCCATGGCAGCGCGCGTGCTGGGGCTGGAGGCCGCGATCGTCGTTCCCCACGGGAACAACCAGGATCAGAACCGGGCCATCAAGGCTCAAGGCGCGGATTTGGTCGAGCATGGCCACGACTTTCAGGCTGCGCTGGAGTTTGCCGCCACCCTGGCGGTCGACCGCGGCTTTGCTATGGTCGAATCCTTCCACGAGCGCCTGGTAATGGGCACAGCCACCTATGCGCTTGAATTTTTCGAGGCAGCGCCACCGCTCGATGCCGTTTACGCGCCCATCGGGCTGGGCTCTTCTATTTGCGGCATTGCTGCGGCGCGCAATGCCTTGGGGCTCGAGACTGAAATCGTTGGCGTGGTGGCTGCCATGTCCCCCTCCTACGCGCTCAGCTTCAGCCAACACAAGATCGTCGAAGCCCCGGCGCAAACTGCCATCGCCGATGGTCAGGCCTGCCGCACTCCCAATCCCGCAGCCATGGAGATCATCTGGGAACACGTCGCTCGGATCGTTGAAGTTTCCGATGCTGAAATTGCGCAAGCCATGCGCGCCTATTATCAGGACACGCACAATCTGGCCGAAGGCGCAGGAGCCTCCGCACTGGCCGCTGCTCTCAGCGAGAAAAACCATCGAGCGGCCAAGCGAATCGGCATCGTTCTGACTGGCGGCAATGTTGATCGCGAGACCTATGCGAAGGTTCTTGCCGGCGCCATCTAGCGAGGAGAAATGACGGAGACGATCGAGCATCTCAAGCCGTTTGCGCATGTGGCGCACAACCGCTGCTTTGGCTGCGGGCCGGCCAATCCCACTGGACTGCACCTCGATTTCCTGCTTGCCGAAGATGGTTCCGTTGTCTCCATTACCACGGTGACCGATCGCTTTGAAGGCCCGGTGCATTACCTGCACGGAGGCATTATCGCCACGCTGCTCGACGAAGCCATGAGCAAGGCCATCCGCGCCAGCGGCAGGACGGCAATGACTCGCCAGATGGAGGTGGACTATCTGCGCCCGGTTCCCTCCGGTGCGGAAATTCGCATCGAGGGCCGCGTCAATCGAAGTGACGGGCGCAAACATTGGCCCGAAGCGAGGATTCTCGATGCCGGTGGAACCGTGTTGGCACAAGGGAAGGGATTGTTTATCGAAGTTCGCGCAAGGGAACAAGGGGCCGCACGCGTGTGATCGGGCCGATCGCAACACTGCCCACTAGCGTTGTGAATTCGAAGTTCGTGTTGGATGTCATTAGATGAAAATGCAGGTCCTTCGACTCCGCTGAAGAACGCTTCGCTCAGGATGACCGCCTATCTTGAGGTTTTCGGGGGAGGCGGCATTTGCTGAGCGAAGTTTAGACTCAGGGAACTAGATCGAAATGCCCCGCCGCCGGCGCTGGTTGGCGCGAGCGGCGGGGCATTCCGTTTCAATTCAGGTCAAGCAGTAATGGCAGTTAAGCGGAACAAATTGGACAAGTTTGGACAAGCGGAACAAGCTGTACAAGCCGGACCAGCGGCTTTTTAGTGAATCATGTTGATGGTTTCCTGAGTAATGGTGTCGAAGGTGGTGACCGCCTTGGAGTTGGCCTCAAAGGCGCGCTGGGCGACGATCAGGTCGGAGAACTCGGCGGAGATGTTGACGTTGGAGGCCTCCAGGGAGCTTCCCTCGATGGTGCCGCGTCCGCTGGTGCCTGCAATCCCCACCGACACGCTGCCCGAGGCGGCGGTAGCCTGATACGCGGTCGATCCCACGTCGACCAGTCCCTGCTCGTTGCCGACCGTAGCGATGGCCAGTTGCCCCACATTCTGAGTCTGGCCGTTGGAGAAGGTCGCTGCAACGGCGCCGTCAGAGCCGATCGTAAAACCGGTATTGCTGCCGCTGGTATAGCCGTTTTGGCTCGTGGCTGTGGTTCCGTCGGCGGAAGCGGTCTGGCTGAGGTTCGCCGTACCGCCGGCGCCAAAGAGATCCCAGGTCATGTTCAAGTTCGCCGCTCCGTCGGAGAGTCCGGAAAACGTAATGCCGCTCACGTCCGTGGCCGGACTAACCAGGTTGCCGCTCGAATTGAAGGTCAAGGTTCCCGATGCGCTGGCCGACGGCACCGGATCCTGGATCACGCTGCCGGCAGTGCTCATATTGGCGCCGGTAATGTTCAAGGTTCCACCGGTGGCGTTGACCGCTACGCCGGTAATCCCGGCATTCGACAGCGCGGTTGTCAGGTCCGTCACATACTTGGTTAGCAATTCGCCGGTGGTGACGGGCGGCGCGGTGATGGTTGCCGTGCCACCGGTCAACGCCTGCCCGGTGATGGTCAGGTCGGTTCCCGGATTGACAGTGGCCAGCGTGCCGTTGCTCGATCCGAAGTTGTAATTGATCGAGGTGGCGGGCACGGATTGGTTTACATTACTCACGGTAGCCGTGGCAGTTGGTCCTATAACGGTCAACACGCCGCCAGAGACGGTAGCAGATACGACGCCGGGCAACGCCTTGATCTGGTTTGCAAGAGCGGTGATCGATTCGCCGCCGGCGGGAACCGCCGGTATAGCTACGCCGCCAAATGAGAAGGTGGTCGTGGAAGCAACCGGCGTACCGCTGCTTTCATCGAAATCGTAGGTGGAGACCGTATTCACCCCGGCAGGGACAGTAGGGGCATTGGTCGGCGTGACCAGTCCGGCAAGGGTTGTTGCAGCGGCCGGTGAAGCCGAAAGGGTATCCGGCACCGAGACGCTATAGTTCCAGGTGTTGGTTCCCGTCTTGGTATAAGTCACCGTGGCTTCGTAACTGCTGCCTAGCGAGTCATAGACTTTTTGCCCGCTGGAAGCTGTGGTGCTGGTTCCGACGGCATCTGCCGAGTTCAGGTTGGTGGTCGTGCTGAGCGTTGTTGTCGCCGACGGGCTCATGACCTGGCCGGTGGGGATCACGATGTCGGTCAACCCGCCGCTGGTGTTTACCACGCCGTTGGTTGCACCATAGCCCATAACCGCGAGGCCGTTGGAACTCTCAAGCGTGCCGTTGGTAGCGGTTTGGAAGCTGCCGTCGCGGGTTAGCAGTTGGCTCCCATTGTTATCCAATACAAAGAAACCCGTGCCGTCGATTGCCGCGTCGGTGGAAACGCCGGTCGAGGAGATCGAGCCGCCGGTGAAATCGGTGCTGTTCGAGGCCACTTGCACACCTGTACCGACCTGAATCGCATCTCCCGAGCCGTTCGCGCCCGTCTGCTGGTAAAACAAATCGCTGAAGTTGGTTGTTTGTCCTTTGAAGCCAGTCGTATTCATGTTGGAGAGGTTATTGGCGATGGTGTTGAGAGCCGTCGAATCGGCGTTCAGTCCGGAGAGCGGAATATTGAAACTTGGCATTGTGGGTCTCCTTGAATTCACCCTGAAGTTTGGGGCAAGCCCGTGGCGGCTAGCCGGTGATCGAGTTTTATCGGCTCCCGAGAAGCCGCCTGCATTGGACTGCTAGTGAGACCGCCCATTCAGTGCGTTAGCAACGGTTTGCGCCGAAGGATTGGCTGCGGGAATGCTGAGGTTGCCGGGAGCGAGCGCCGAGGCGTGCGCCTGTGCGAATGTGCCGATCGCCGCAGGCACCGTTGATGTTGGCGCCGTGGACGCAGCGGATTGGGTTGCCGCGGCTGCCGTTGCTTTATGAGCCGCAGCCGCGTGCGTACTTGTGCCGGCGTTGCTCTTTGCCGTCAAGGCCGACGCGGACGCCGTGGCCGGCGTAGAGGATGTGCCGGCGCCTGACGTGGGGCTCGACGGTGTAAGCGCCGTCGTCAGGTTCTGATTGATGTCGATCAGTTGCTCCAGGCTGTTTACGGACACAAGCTGGTTGATGTACTGGTTGGGATCGGTGTCCGCGGTCGGGTCCTGATTCTGCATCTCCGTCACCAGCAAGGTGAGAAAGTCATTGGCCGAAATGGCGGCCGAAGAGCTGCTTGAACTGCTTGCGCTGCTGCCTGTCCCGCTGGTCCCGCCTGTCCCGCTTGTGGACCCCGCCATGGGCGATGCGCTTGCGCCCGCCAACGCTTGACCCGCCGTCATATGGTGATTCAGTACTCCTGCCATTGCCGCCATGATTCCCTGCTCTTTCTCCGGCTCCCGTCCTGCCCGGCTTTCTTCTGTACATCGCTGCTTCTGCCAGTCCTGTCAGCCCAATCCCCTCAATCCGCTTGCGGCCGGAATTCAGGCCATCACGGAAATATGAAGACCTCCCAACCCAATTGCCGGGGCGCTGGCATCCTGCCCAACCGCCGAAGCAGCTTCAACCGATGACGGCGCTGCATTTATGGCCGGCGCGTTCTGCCGCGAAATGGATGCGGCTTCCGAATAGCCGCCCTGCCCGGGATTCTGCCCCGCTCCCTGTTGCATTCCCTGGCCGGCGCTTTGATCCGCGCCTGGCGCCATGGAGTGGTTCTCGGGCGCGGCCACGGATAGCGTCTCGACCGGTGTATGCTGCTCGGCAAGGTAGGTGTTCAACCCCGCTACGTGCCCACCCAGCGTCTGAGCTGCACCCGCCGAATCCGGTATCAGGGACGCATGAACTCCACCGCCCGCCGAGTCAGCCCGTACGCCCACCCACCCCAGGTCCGGGTCGTGGAAACCTGCTTCGGCGTACTGAGTCCCGGCATGGGTCCACGTTGGCGATGCGGTTGCCGTCCCGCCATCCAGAGCTGCAAAGGTCTCGTGAGCTGAAGGACTGGTTGCGCTACCGGCCGAACCCGTAGCGGCGCCGGCAGCCAAGCTGGTTGATACATTGGCGCTCGCGAGGTCTCGCATCTGGGGGGAAGAATCCGTCGACTGGACAGCAATTTGTCCGCTAGCTTGGCTATTTCCTTGCGCGACCGTACTGACGGCTCGGGCGCTCCGCTGCGAACGGCTACCGGATTGCGCTCCCGCCCCCGTCGACATATCGGTCTTCCCAACGACAGGGGGCGTCGGCGCGAGTTGGGCGGATTGCAATGGAGCAGCAGCTTGAAGCGTTAAGGTTTGGCTCAGACCGTCCGCGGCAATTGGCGACGCGACGGCTTCCACTCCCTGGCCAACCGGCCGAGGCTGCATTGGAGTGCCAGCCTGGGGGGACGATTGCAACGATTCCTTGACCTGAGAACGCATCGGGCTCGACGATTGAGCCGCATCGCTTGCCGTCCCCGATTGTGTCCCAGTTGAAGCAACAAGATTTGTCGGGCTGAGCGGCTCGTTTGCCCTCGAAGCGCGCACGGGAACCGATGGATTTGTTAATGGATTCAGCGAGGTTCCAACTGGCGGCGCAGGAATTCCGCCTCCGATTGCAACCTGCCTGCTCGATGCGAGGCCCGGTACGGCAGTCGAACTCCGGGAGCCTGGATAGAATGAACGCGCCGTCGCCGATCCAGCCGTGTCCGCTGCAAGGTCGCCTGCTTTGCCCGTCACCTCGGCAGATCCAATCGAGCCAGCCGGATTTGCCGAATGTGCTTCCCCGGCCCGCGTCGCCACGCCCGATTGAGTACTGCCTTTATCGGTCGCGGCTTCGGTTTCGTTTTCGGCAGAAACATGAAGATCGTACTGAGGCGAGGAATGCGCGTCCGGCGAACCGGTCGCGATGTGGGATCCGGCTTCGGCCGCACCTTGCACAGCCTGGTTGGAGTCGAAGCCAGCTGAATGAGCCAGACTCAACCCTGATGTTTGAGTTCCCGTATCCTCTGCCGGGCTCGCTGCTTCGGTTACCTTGTCGGCAGCAACATGAAGATCGTACTGAGGCGAGGAATGCTCGTCCGGCGAACCGGTCGCGATGTGGGGCGCTTGCAATCCGGCTTCGGCCGCACCTTGCACAGCTTGGTTGGAGTCGAAGCCAGTTGAATGAGCCAGACTCAACCCTGCTGTTTGGGCTCCCGTATCCTCTGCCGGGCTCGCTGCTCCGGTTGCCTTGTCGGCAGAAACATGAAGATCGTACTGAGGCGAGGAATGCTCGTCCGGCGAACCGGTCGCGATGTTGGGTGCATGAACTTCGGCGCCGGCCGTACTCGTCACTGCCTCATTGAAGCCGACGGGAGGTAATCCATGCGCAATGACCACTTCCCTTTCCACGGCTGAGGTTTGAAGCACGGCTGGGCTAAAGCTATCCGCAGGCGCCTCCCGATCGGCAGCGTGTTGGGAATTTGCATTGATGGAGTCAAATACGGGGGCCGTTGGAGCTGCGATGGCGAGACTGGCTGGGGGAAGACTCGGCGCCGGCTGGGCGGCAGATTCGACTGGGGCTCCTGTGCTTTGAGCAGGCACGACTGTCTGAGGAGTACTCCCGGCCGTGGCAATGACCAGCGGCCTCCCGCCCAAGGCTGGGGCCGCTTTATGTTTCGCGCCGTGTTCGGAGCTGGTGGCGTGATTGGTGGAAAGGGAACCTCCCGGCTCACCGGCTGCCGGGCCACTAACAATCGATTTTGGCGCAACCGGCAGAGGCGTCGCCGTCACCGTTACCCAGGCGGGAATCGCGGCCGGTGCACTCACAAGAGGCGATTGCGTCGCGGCTAAGGCCGGCTTATCAGGCTGTGTTCCCGGCGAAATCAACGTCAAGGTTGGGACTTCAGCAGTCGACGAAGGCAGTTGAGCCGCTTTTCCCGGCGACCCTGCAAAAGCAGATTCAGCCTGGGCTTGCATTCCATCTCTTGCCGGCGCTTGCTGAATGAGGCTGCTCCCATTAGCATTCAGCGAGGCCAGCAGCGATTGCCAACCGTCGCGGAAGCTCGGTGCAACGGATGCGGAAGAGGAAGAAGAACCGGTTGAAACAGTTGCGCCCCAAGCGACGCCCTGTGCCTTTGCCGCTCCACGCCCATGAGCCTGACTCTGACTAGGCTCGGAATGGCTGCTCGACGCAATCTCGATTCCCACGGCAACGCTCATGACCGGGGTAAGTGCAGATGCCGTGCCAAAGAAAGCAGAGGGTGGTTAAAGCATTGTCACGATTTGGACCGCCGATTCCAATTCAGGAATCCGGTGCAGCAATTGCATGGATTTTCTCTCAAGGTTCTCCGCAACGCGCTTTCTTCCTCGAATATTGTCGGCATCGCCGTGCCCCGGAATTTGGGTCAGCTCGATGACCGGCCAGTCTGACCAGTTTCCTTCGACTCTCTTGCCGCCGCTTCAGCTTCCTTGCGATGCATCCGGTTGCCGAACCAGTCGTCCAGACTCTGCTGGCTGCGCCTGCCTGCCTCGACCGCGTCTCGAGCCTCGGTTTCCTTGATGAGTGTCTCTGCCTGGCGGCGCTCGACTCTTTTGGCGAGAAACTCCTCGCGCAAAGCAGCCACATCGAGTTCCGCATCTGCGATTCTCGGCGTCAGCGCGACGACATAGCGTCCTGCCGCACGCATCTCTTCAAGGCCTGCCAACCAATCCGGCAGCTCCCCGCTGTGCACGCTCGCTTCAATCAACCTGCGCCCGCGGCGGTTCCGTTCGACGGTGGCCTCCAGCGCATGCTGCAGACTGTGAAGCGTGCCCGTCGCGGACTCGAGCGCCAGCCGGCACTGTTCTTCTTCGAGTTCCCGTATGCGGAAAAGCCGGCGCAGCCCGCGCGAGACGGCCATCGCCTACACCACGCCGGCCAGCGTCGAGAGCCGGCCAACGCAATCGCCAAAGCGGACTTGCTCGCGGGAGTCCTGGGTCACGAACGCGCGTATCGCTCCCCGGGCGCGTAAGGCACGGTCGAGGTCCGGGTCCGAGCCCGGCTTATAAGCTCCGATGCGCACCAGGTCCTCGGAGCGGGCGTAGACGGCCATCAGCCGGCGAATCAGCCCGGCCTGTTCCCGATGGTCCGGCTGCGTCACCGACGGCATCAGCCTGCTGATCGAGTCCAGCACCTCGATGGGCGGATACCAGCCTTCGGCGGCAAGAGCGCGGGAAAGCACCACGTGGCCGTCGAGCAACGATCGCACCGCATCCACAAGTGGGTCCTGCTGGTCGTCACCTTCCATCAGAACTGTGTAAAAAGCTGTAATCGAGCCCACGCGAAACTGCCCGGTTCGTTCCACCAGGCGCGCCAACCGAGTGAATACCGAAGGAGTATAGCCCTTGGCCGTCGGCGGCTCGCCCGCGGCCAGGCCGATCTCGCGGGCAGCCATGGCGAAGCGGGTCAGCGAATCGAGCACCAGCAGCACATGTTTTCCCTGGGCCGCAAAATACTCTGCCACAGTGGTTGCGGCCAGCGCCGCCCTCATGCGCAGCAGGGGCGACTGGTCAGAAGTTGAAACCACTACGACCGAACGCTTCATGCCCTCCACGCCGAGCGCGTCGGTAAGGAACTCTCCCACCTCGCGGCCGCGCTCGCCCACGAGGCCCACCACCGTCACATCGGCTTCGGTGTTGCGCGTCATCATGCCGATCAGCGTGCTCTTGCCCACGCCCGATCCCCCGAAGATCCCTACCCGCTGTCCACGGCCCACGGTCAGCAGCGCATCGAGAACGCGAATACCTGTGCCCAACGGGGTTCGAATCGGCATGCGGTCAAGCGGGGAGATTACGGCTGGGTCCAAAGGAAGGGTGACCGAAACCACAGGAGGGCGGCCTCGATCGATGGGCGAACCGAGCGCGTTCAGCACCCTGCCCATCAACGATGAGCCCACCTCTATCTCGGGACGCGTGCCAAGAGCCGATACCGTGTCCCCAAAGCGAATCCCCTCTGTGCTCTCGACCGGCATCGACAGCACATTCGAGCCGCGGAACCCGATCACCTCGGCAAGATGCGAGTGTCCGAACTGGTCTTTGATCTCGCAGCACTCGCCCACCGAACACAAAGGACCTGACGATTCGATGGTCTGGCCTACCGACTCGAGGACCTGCCCGCGCCAGCGCCACGGATGCCGGCGGCCAAGGCGGGCAAAGTAGTGGGCAAGAAGCGGCGTGTCAGTGGCGTTCACTCGCCATCCTTCTGAGCCGAAGCCCGCCTGGATTCAGATAGCTCCTGTGCCGGGCTCGCTTCGGCAATGCCTGTGCCCACGCGATCGAAGAAACCGCGCTCAATCTCGCCAAGTTGCGTGCGAACTCCCAAGTCCACCGAACCCATCTCCGTCTCGACCATGCAATCGCCCAGTTGCATACCCTCCCCTGAAACCACCTCGGGGCGCACGGCGAGATTGGGCAATCGCAAGATGGTCTCGGTCCACAAAGCCAGTTCCGTCTTGGGAACCCGGAGCCGCACCCGGGTTGAACTGGAGAGCTGGCCAAGAGCCACCCGCACGGCTCCAGTCAACAGCAGCGGGTCCATTTGCGCCTCGCGGCGAATGATCCGGGCCGCAACCATCAGAGCCAGCTTTACCACCTCGTGCTCAACCGCGCCCAGATACCGCTCCCGCTCGCGAGCAAATCCCTCCGCCAACTCCGCGGCTCGCAACACACGTTGCTCTTCCGCATTTGCCAGAGCTGCGGCCTGCGCCTCGCGCTGCGCCTGGCGGCCCTCCTGCTTGCCCCGCTCGCGCCCAGCCTCGAAGGACTTGCGCGTCTCCTCGGCCAGCTGCTTTTCAAGATCGGCGCCCATGGCGCTCAAGGGGCCGCTGCCGGATTCATTGCCCGTGGCCTCTTCGCCGGACGCGGATTCGGCGGCCCAGCCGCCCCAGTCGGGCGAGGCCGGCGTATCCGGCCCGGCCGGATACACGAATTGCTCGATCCGCCAGGCCCCGCCTTTCCCCGTTGCCGATCCCGGCTGCTGCAAGGTCATCCTTTCGTCAGTTGTCAGTTGTCAGGGATCAGTGGTCATTGTTCAACACCCCCGCCTGAATGCACGAGGGGTGACTGACAACTGAATCACGCCAGCATCTCATCGCCGGTTTCCAGTTTAAGCACCACTTTTCCCTCGGCTTCAAGACGCCTGGCCAGGTTGAGGATCTCCTGCTGAGCCTGCGCCACCTCGCGCGAGCGCACCGGACCCAGCACCTCCATGTCTTCCTTCAACATCTCCACGGCGCGCGAACTCATCGACTTGAAGATCTGCGCGCGCAACTCCTCGTTGGTCCCGCGCAGCGCCAATGCCAGTTGCCGTTTGTCCACCCCGGAAACGATCTCGCGGATGGTGGCCGGAGGCACCGTGACCAGATCTTCAAAAGTGAACATCAGGTTGCGAATACTCAGCGCCAGTTCCGGCGCGCCCTCTTCGATAGTCTCCAGAATCTTCTTCGACTCTTCGGCATTCACGCGGTTCAGCAGATCGGCCACTGCCTTGAAGCCGGAGTAGCTTTTGCGAGCCGTGTCGCCCATGCTCTCCAGGCGCCGGTGCAGAATGTGAGCCACCTTCTGCGCCATCTCCGGCGAAAACTGGCGCATCTCGGCCAGCCGCTGGATGGAAACCACTTTGTGTTCTTCGCTCAGATTGTCCAGCACCAGCGATGCGCGGCGCGGATCCAGGTGAGCCAGCACCAGAGCAATGGTTTGCGGATGCTCGGAGTCGAGCAGCTTGCCCAACTGCTGCGGGTCGGTACGCTGCAACTTGGCCAGATTGCCCTGAGCCGCCTCCTGCGACCGCCGCACCAGCATCAGAAGATCGTCTGCGCGCTCCTTCCCGAAGGTCTCCATCAGCAGCCGGCTGGCGTAGTCCAGGCCGCCGTGAATTACGAATCCCTGGGTCTCCAGAAGCTCCCAGAACTCCTCCAGCACCTCGCCCGAGAGCTCGGGAGTGATTCCTTTCAGGTCGGCCAACTCCTCGGTAAGCCGCTGCACGTCCGCCTCGGGCAGGGCGCGAAGGATCTCCTTGGCCGCTTCCTCGCCTACAGCCACCAACAGGATGGCCGCCTTGCGCACTCCGGACAGGTTTGCCGAGTTGCGGCGCCGTCCTGATCCGTGCTCGTTTTCCTGATCGGCCAAGGTCCTGATCCTCTTCCGCTGCTGCGCTTCTTGCCCGACCCCATGCCGCAAGCCATGCCGTCCCGCCCGGGCCCTTGTTAGTCCGAGTGAATCCAGCTTTGCAAGAGCCGCGAACTCTGCGTCGGTTCCTTCTTGAGGTGCCCCGATACCTGGTCAAATATCTCATTGGCACGAATTCGTTCCGGATCAAGCTCGGCAGGCTCAGGCGGGGCTAGCGGTGGATGGTTTTGAGCCGACGCGCCTGCCGGCAACTGCTTCGACGCCGCCTTGCTCTCCATCATGGGAGCAGACTGCGCATGACGGAATGCGGGACGGACTCCAAACGCCAGAACAATCAAAACTCCGGCCAGCATGGCCAGGTATCTGACCAGAACCGGAGAATTCTCTGCCGTGGTCAACACTTGGGTGGGTATCGAGGCCGGCGGCTGGGCGCGGTTGTCGTCAAACGCCAGGTCTTGAACCGTCACCATGTCTCCGCGCGTTGAGTCAAAGCCCACCGCCGCTTGCGCCAGCGCGGTTAGGTTGCGCACCTCGTCCGGGGAGCGCGGCTGCCATACTGCTCCCTTTCCCTTGGTCGCCGTCTGCGCCAGCCGGTCGTTTACCACGATGGCAGCAGTCATCCGCCGCACCCGGCCCGGGTTCTCAACGGTGTGGAGCACGGTCTTCGAAGTCGCGTAGCTTCCGGACTCCGACTTGGCGCTTTGCGGCTGGGTGCTCTGCTGCGGGTAGACGGGCAAAGCCTGCGAGTTGGGGGCGTTCGAAGCCGTTCCGGGAACTCCCGCGGCTACCGGCTGGGCGCCGGAGATCTGCTCCGTGCGCTGCATCGAGACGGTCACTGTCTGGTCCGGGTCGTAGGTCTCCTCAGTTTTATCGGTAGCGGCAGGATTGTAATCCAGAGTCACCGAGGCGCGAACATTGCCGACTCCCGTGACCGGTTCCAGCGTGGCCACCAGCTTGTCCTCCAGAGCCTGCTCCGCACCAAGGCGCAGCGCGTCGGCGGTCTTGGGGCCGAGCGGCGCATTGCCCGCGGCGTCCACCAGCACCACATGGTCCGGCGTCAGCCCGTCGACGGCCGACGAGACCAGGTTGCGAATGGCTTCGGGCTCCCCGTCGGCCAGCGAACGATGACGCAGCTTCAGCACCACGGAAGCCTTGGCCGGGCGCTCCTGATCGCGAAAAAGCGAATCGTGAGGCATCACCAGGTGGACCCTGGCCGACTCGATGTCGCTCAGGGTTCCGACCGTGTGCTCGAGTTCCCCTTCGAGAGCCCGCTGATAGTTCACCTGTTCATCGAACTCGGAGCCGACCCAGTTGGGCTTGTCGAAGATCTCGAATCCAAGCCGCCCGCTTTTGACCCCGCCCTTGGCAGCGGTCGCCAGCCGCGCCTTGTCCAAATCGGCGGCCGGCACGCGAATGCCCGATCCGTCCGGGGTCAGCTCAAATCGAATTTGCGCCTGGGTGAGGATCTGGCCGGTCTGGCGCGCATCGTCCTGGTCCAGGCCTGCATAGAGGGTGCGCCAGTCCGGGCCCAGCGTGTACCAAAGCAGCCCACCAGTGAGTGCCGCGAGCATGATTGCCGACGCCGCTGCCCATCCGCGCTGCGCGGGCAGCATCGAAGCCCAACGGACGCGCAACCCAGTCCACAGGCCTGCCACCCGGTCGGTCCACTGGGGCTGTCCGGGCGCAATCGGCGCGCTTCGTTCGAGCTGTGTGCCTGCTATAGCCATGGTTGTTGTGTTCTGCCGCTCTTCCAGTTATTCCCGCGTAGTTTTTTGCGTGTTTACCTGCCGTTTGAGGTCCCGGGGCGGCCTCTGGGCCCCGCGCATTTGCTCACGCGGCCAGGATGGGACAGCATGATGCACGGCTGCTGTCTTAGAACTGCATCCCAATCACCTGCTGATAGGCCTGTACGGCTTTGTTGCGAACCGCCAGCGCCAGTTCGAAGGCCATGCTCGCCTTCTCGGTGGCGATCATCGCCTGATGCACGTCCACGCCGGAGCCGCTCATCAGTCCGCTCACCGCAGTGTGTGCCTGATCTTCAAGCCGGCTTACCTGGCCCACCGCATCGGTCAGCAAGTCGGAGAACGGAGCAGGCGCGGCCGCTGGAGCCGCTGTCGAAGAGAAGGCCGGCAGTCCGCTCTGGCCAGTCAGACTCGACCCCGACAGGCTCGATCCCGAGACGCTCGATAACGCCGACGCCACTGCACTCATGGGGTTCATTGCGGGTAACATTGCTCCTCCGTCTTGCTTCGCTGCTTGGTTCGATTCCCCATCCGGCCGCCGATTCGTTCTTGGGAACCCTATCGCTAACCAGTTACGACTTGGCTATCTCCAGTGCCGAGGTAATCATGCCCTTCTCGGCCTGAACAGCGGAACTATTCAATCCATATGCACGCGTCGCCCCCATAAGGTCCACCATCTCTGTGAGCGGATTAATGTCGGGATATGAGACATACCCGTCCGGTCCCGCGTCGGGATGGCCTGGATCGTAGCGTTTGAGGGGCGGAGAGGTATCTTCGATTACCTGCGCAATATGCACACCAGGCGCCACCGGACCGGAACCGGTCGAATTGAGGCCGGACAATGGGCCGTTGAGCGCCGCGAATGCCGATGAGGCAGGCAAGCTCGACCCGGCGCCGCCTGAGGCCGCAGCCATGGAATCGAGAAACCCGGGATCGCCCCGGTTGGCGGCGAAGACCACGTGCTGACGATGGTAGGGACCGCCCGTTGCGGTGCGCGTGGTCTCCGCATTGGCCATGTTCGCGGCCACCACTTCGGCGCGCATCCGCTCGGCCTGCATGGCCTCGCCCGAGGTCTCCATCAACCCAAAGAGGTTCATCCTATAGATTCCTTTCATTTTCCCGGTCGTGAGGCCGGGAGAGAGAGTTACTTGTCGGAGTGAATGGCGTTGAGGATACGCTGATACTCCAGGTGAAGCAGCGCGACGCCGGTCTTGAACTTCAGTTGCGCCTCGGCCAGATTCAGGCCTTCGCGATCCATGGATACGTTGTTGCCGTCGGGGCGCGAAATCAACCCGTCCACGGCCTTGACGCGCACATGCCGCGGAGCGTTTCCGTTGTCCACGCCGTCCATGGCGTCGCGCATCTCGGCCTCGAAGTCCATCCCCATCGCCTTGTAGCCGGGCGTGTCTATGTTGGCCATGTTGGCCGCCGTCAGCTTGACCTCGCTGGTAGCCAGGTCCAAGTAACGGGCCAACTGGTCGCCCAGCCGTGTTTCGATCTCCATGCCCATTCGAGCCTCCCATCAACCGCCCGCCGCAAAACCACCGCGCAGCCCGGTTCAGTTCATTGACAGCCCAAAGTCGATATCCGCGGTGGTCAATACGGCTTCGTCACCGGCCAGAATGGCTCCCCGCTCCAGCACATGCTCGAGCTCGCGCACATTGCCCGGCCAGTCGTGCGCGGTAAGCATGTCCATTGCCCCTTGATCGACGGACTTGACCGGCGCATTGCGCCCCATCCGCTGCATGAAGTGATCCACAAGCAAATGCAGGTCCTCGGCATGCTCGGCCAACGACGGGGTGCGGATGAGAAAGACGGCCAGCCGGTAATAGAGATCGGAACGAAAGGCTCCGGTCTGGGTTTGCTGGGCCAAGGGGCGATGGGTGGCGGCCAAAATGCGCACATCCACCTTCACCGTCTCGTTGTCGCCCACGCGCTGCAGTTCACCGCACTCGACAAAGCGCAAGAGTTTGGATTGAAGCGCCAGCGGCATCTCGCCGATTTCGTCCAGAAATAAAGTCCCTCCATCGGCGCTCTCGATCCGTCCGATGCGCCCTTGCACCGCGCCGGTAAAGGCTCCGCGCGTGTGACCGAACAGCTCGGCTTCAAGCAGAGCCTCGGGAATGGCCGCGCAGTTGATGGCCACCAAGGGCTTGCGGCTTCGCGGCGAAAGCCGGTGCAGCGCTTCGGCAACCAGCTCTTTGCCGGAACCGGTGGGGCCTTCAATCAGCACCGGGGTCGAGCGCGGCGCCACCAGGCGAACGCGGCGGCTGATCTCGAGCATGCAGGGTGCGGTGCCGATCAATTCCGGCAGCCGGCCGCTGCCTGCGGCGTCGTTTCCGCGATTCGACGTTTCCGATCGAGCCGAAGCGGCCATGACGGGGCCCATTGGGGTGGAAACCCGCCCGGTCAAAGCGCTTTTCGGCGCCGGAGCGGACAGAAGCGCGTGAGCGGGAGCTGCGATCGGCCAGGAGTCCGAGCCCAAGCCGCTGAGGACTGGATTGGAGCTGTTAAGCGCCGGTGCGGAGTTCCATGCCGCCGTGTCGGTGTCCTGAGTTCGCCGCAGCGCGTAAAGCAATTCCTGGCGGTAAGGCCCTCGCGGGCTCTCCTCGGTCGACGAGTTGCCGGCGGTCACCAGGTCCACAAGGGGAAAAGTGCCGCGAAAGTCCTTGAGAAACTCGGCCAGATCGAGATCGGGCAGCCATGAATCGACGATGATGGCCTCAGGCGCCGCAGCTTCAGCTTCAGCCCATGCCTGTGCGCCCCCTTCGGCTTCGCGAACCTGCCAGCGCAGGCCGGTCAGAATCTCCGACAGCCGTTGGCGGAAGCTGCGGTCTGCGCTGGCGATCACGGCAGTGCGCGGCCGGATGCGGTTGGGAGTGGTGGAGACAACGGGAACCGGAACAGGCAGCATTTGAATCCTCCTAACGGAAGAGCTGGCGACGGATGTTTATTGCATCTCAGAGACCAGGTCCGGTCGCTGCCGCTATGGTCGGAAGCAAAGGAAGGGACAAAGCCACGGGCAACGCGGAAGCGGGCGGAGCCACGGTCACCGCGAGATCGGCCTCTGAAGGCACTACGTAGCCCTGCCCCCGCACCGTCCGGATCAGTTGACCTGGAGGCGGATCCTTGAGTTTGCGGCGCAGGTAGTTCACGTAGACGTCCACAATGTTGGTGGTCTGCGCAGGTTCCAGATTCCAGACCGAATCCAGCAGCTCCACCCGCGATACACACTGGCCGCGATTGAGCATCAGGTGCTCGAGCAGGGCGAATTCCTTGTTGGTGAGGATCACCGGAACAGAGCCGCGGCGCGCCGTGTGATCGAGCCGGTCCAACTCCAGGTCTCCGGCGCGCAACTGCAGCCGCGCCTCCCGCTTGCGCCGCAGCAGAGCCCGGCAGCGAGCCCGCAGCTCATGCAGGCTGAACGGCTTCACCATCAGGTCGTCGGCTCCTAGATCGAGGCAGCGGACGCGTGTGTCCACCTCCTGCCGGGCCGTGAGCACCAGTATGGGCAGATCGAGGTCGAGCAAGCGAATCTCCTTGAGCGCCTGTTCGCCGTCTTTGACCGGCATATTGAGATCGAGAATGGTCAGATCGGGCATCTCCTGGCGGAATGCCTCCACCGCCTCCCCTCCGTCGTGGGCCATTCGAACCCGATACCCATCGGCCTCCAGGCCGCGGCACAAAAACAATCCCAGCGCTTTGTCGTCTTCGGCGATCAATAGCCTCATCGCACCCTTTCTCCTCGCGGCGCCGGTGACCTGGGCGGGCGCCGGATCCACGTTTCAGCGGGCTGCTTAGCTTGTGCTAATCAGTTGCCTTCTCCACCATCGCGCGCGGCAGGGAGGAACTCAAGGTTGGAATGAAAAAGATGGGTTTCGAATTCCGGGAGTGGGTTTGCCGTCAGATTGTTCCCAAAATTGGAGAAGAAATTCCTACGTGACGGCGGTCACGACAAGAGCTCCGTTAAACTCAATTCAAGGGCGCATCGCCCGCTTCTCGGCCGCTGCCGCCTTTTCGTCTTCCCGCTGCGCCATAGCCAGGCTCATCGCCCGAGTCCGCCCCCATTTTTCCGGCTGGCCGCCTTATCCTCGTACATGGCGGCATCGGCTCTGGAGAGAAGTTCCTTCATGGTCTCGCGGGGCCGGTGCTCGGCGACACCGATCGAAGCATCGATCTGCAGGCTCGCCTGGCCGGATCTTCCATTGACTTTATAGTTTCCGCGGATCCATTCCCTCAGCCGGTCGATCTGGGGTCGCGCCTCTGCCATTCCGCAATCCAGCAGGATGATGAACTCGTCTCCGCCCCAGCGTCCAATCACGTCCGTCGCGCGGCAGGCGAACTTGATCTCGGCGGCGATCTGCTTCAGCAGCTCATCGCCGGCTAAATGCCCATGGCGATCATTGACCTTCTTGAAGTCGTTGATGTCCACGATGCCAACGCACAGCGGACCTCCGCCTGCCATCCGGGTCTCGATCTGGCACTCCACCCAAAGACGGTTGCGCAACCTGGTGAGGCCGTCGATCGATGCAATGTGCTCCGCTTCTTCGAGCCTGGTCTGGTAGCCCGCAGCTTCCACCCGAAGCTTCTCGATCGCGGCCTTGCCTTCCACGGTCATTCTTTCGATCTGTGTCTTCAACTCCGCCGCGCTCTCTTCAATCGAGGCTCGGACCTGGGAAAGATCGTCCAGGCTGGCAATCTTCTGCAACCGCGCCGTGACCGCGTTCATCTGTCCGGCGCAGCGTTGATCCCGCTCGCCGACCGATTCGGCGGTGTGGGCCATCACGATCAGCAGTTCCTTCACTTCGCGGGTCTTTTGCTGATTTTGCCGGGACGCGCGCATGCCCCAGTCTTGCAACTGTTCCCGCACGCTGGTCTTCGCGCCCTCGATCTGGTCGCGGGTCATCTCGCAGCTCAGGCTCTCTTCCACCTTGCCCAGCCCTCGCTTCAGATCTGCGCCCAGCGCGGGATAGGCCGCCGTCCCGCAATCTCCCATGGCAAGTAAGGCTGAGCCATACGCATCGATGGCCGCCGAAAGAGTGCTTTCGTCATGCTCGTCGCGGGATGCTTCCGCGGCGTCGGGTGCGGAATCGAGGTACTTCTTTAGCGAGATCATTTTTCCCCTCGACGATCAACCCCGATGCCCATCCCACTCCGGGAGCTTGTCGGCAGGCAGACCGTTGCGAGTAGTATCGGCAGTTTCGCGGTTTTCCTTTAGGGCGAATCCCGTGCGGCCCGCGGCTTCTCCCGGTTGCCAAATCTCCCGTTACCAAGTTGGATCGTCGGTGACAAAAAGAGTTGTTGCAGTTCGCTTTTTATTCGCTATAATGCCGCCATGGCTGTTACTCGAAGACAAAAAGAGATTCTCGACTTCCTCGATTCCTTTGTGACCCGCAACGGCTACTCCCCGTCATTCGAGGAGATTGCTCGAGGAATGGGGCTAAAGAGCCTGGCAACGGTGCACAAGCACATTACCAACCTCGAAAAGAAAGGGCTGCTCGATCGCGTGCACAATCGCAGCCGGTCTATCGATGTGCTTCCGCCGGGAACGCGGAGCCGGACCAGCGACAGGCTGCCGCTTGCCGGTCGCATCGCCGCCGGGCTTCCTGTGGAAGCGGTCGAGACGCCTGAGACCATTTCGCTGCACGATGTTGTGGGCAATCGCGACGTCTTTGCGCTTGAGGTGCGCGGCGACTCCATGCGCGACGAGCACATTATCAGCGGCGATTATGTGCTTGTCGAGCGCACCCGCACCGCTCGCCAGGGAGAGATTGTCGTAGCCCTCGTGCATGGCTCCGAAACTACGTTGAAGCGATTCTTCACCGAGGGAAATGTGGTGCGGCTGCAGCCCGCGAATATGGAGATGGAGCCCATCTATGTTCCGGCCGCGCAGGTCGCGATTCAAGGCCGGGTCCTCGGCGTCCTGCGCAAGTATAGATAGGCAGGTGCTGAGGCCTTCTTAACAAAAGCTCAGGAGGCGCTCCAGCCTGGGTGACCGGAGCGCCACGAGAACAGTAAGTTGGAAACTTATGCTCCGGCCTGTTGTTCTGCAAACTTGCCGATCAAAGGCAGAGCAAATTTCTGGCCGTTGAAGGCCTTGATCAGGCAGATCACCCACAAGACGATGAATCCTATTCCCACAACTGGAAACAAGATCACGTCGATCAGATTGAGGAAGGGGACCACTCCGACCACAGCAAGAACTATCCACACCGGGATCCATGCGAGCGCGAGAAAAATCGACTGCCAGGCGTGGAAGCGAATGAACGGTTTCTGGTTGTAGGGCGCAACCACCAGGAAGATGATCGCCGGGATGATGGTTACGTAGGCCAACCCGGCGGCAGAATTATCGGTCAGGCCGCTTTGCGGTGTTTCTTCAGACACGGTAGCTCCTTTCAGTTATCGAGTGCAGTCTGATGGTATGGGCATGCCATATGCACACCCTACGAGGAAACGGGGAAATTCCGGCCATCCATACTTGGGGCGGGTTCGGGGGCCGAATGGATCAATCAAAACCCTGAAGGACAGAATTGTCAAGCGGGATGTTCGATCGGTAGCGTCCTAATTTGAACGATGCTTTGCGAAAGGAGTCATCCATGATCCTCCGGTTCACAAGCAAGGATTAAAACGGCCGCATCGCGTGGGGCGCCGGTCTCCAGACCGGCTGTTGTGCGGGCGTCCTCGCCCGCGCCCGGATCCGCCACCCTCACGCGCATTTTCGAAGGTGAAAGGCGGGAGTGAGTCAGTTGCACTTTCAATCTGTCAAAGGCTATACGCCAGCGGATGCTTGGGCTCGTAAAGCATGATGTCGTCCGCGCCAGGCACGGCCATCATCACCACCAGTCCGTACCCGTGATCCTGAACTTCGCCGTGGAACTCCGCGCCTTTTCCCTTCAGTTCAGCGACCGTCTGTGAGATGTCGTCGCACATCAGGGAGATCAGATGATGGCGCGGCGATTCGTACGTCTTGCCATCGTAGACGCTGTGGGTTGGGTGCACGCCCATCTCACTCCGCCCGCTCTTGAAGATCAGCCAGCCCGCGCCTCCGCCCGCCGCATCCTCGACGTAGGGCCAGCCGAGGACGTCGCGAAGGAATGCGCGCGTGGCGGGGGCATCGTCGGAATAAATCAGGGTGTGAATGCTGGTGATCATCAGACTGAACCCCTGGAATCACCTTGGATTCTACTGTTTCAGCCTATCGCCGATCAAGCGGCCGTTCATCGCACTGGAGATCGAGAATCAGGACACCGCCGTCAGGTCAGCCAGCCCCGGACTAACACCGCATCCGGCGGGGTCTTGACATCGTCGCAGCCGCACGCTACAAGTTACCTCAGCGCGCAACATCGTCATCACCCCACTGGCCCGCCCGGCGCTTTCGGCCGGCAATCGATTCATCCCGCTTGGGAGGCTCGATTGGCGCGTCGAACAGTAACGGAGTTCCACTATTTTCCGCGTGAAAACCGCGCCGTTATGAGAGATACTGGCTGTGTCACCAAGTTGCGGTGAACTCTGGGCTTCCCCCGATTCAGAGCCGCTGGGCACGAACAGTGAGTAGCATGGATACCGGAGCGACGGTCACTCAAATCGGCAAGTATCCGATCCTGGGCATTCTGGGCGTTGGCGGCATGGGCGTCGTCTACCGTGGAATGGACAACTCCGTCGGTCGCGAAGTTGCGATCAAGACCCTCACCGAAGCCACAGACGAACTGCGCCAGCGCTTCCTCATGGAGGCGCGCTCAGGCGTCCTGAATCATCCCAACATTGTCACCGTTTACGATTTTGGTGAACAGGACGGTCTCCCCTACATCGTCATGGAGTATCTCCCCGGCGATTCGCTCGAGAATCTGCTGCGCAAAGGACATAAGTTCCGTCTCATCGAGAAGCTGGATATGATTCGCCAGCTATGCCTGGGCCTGGGCTACGCGCACCAGAAGGGCGTCGTCCATAGAGACATCAAGCCGGCAAACATGATGGTGCTGCCCGATGGCGTAATCAAGATTGTGGACTTCGGCGTCGCCCGCCTGCAAGACCGCGCCGGCCACACGCAAACTGGCATGGTGATCGGCACATTTCACTACATCTCGCCGGAGCGGCTTCTGGGCAAACCCGCCGACGGCAGGTCCGACATATGGTCTGCCGCGTGCATCCTCTACCTGCTGCTAACTGGGCGGCTGCCATTTCCCGGCGACGATCCAGCTACTCTGCACCGCGTCATCCGCGAGCCGCATGAACCGCTTTCGGCCTTGCTCACCGACTACCCGCCGACCCTCGATCATCTGATCGATCGCGGGCTGGCCAAGAATCCGGACGATCGATATGAAACCGCGGAAGAGATGGCCGCCGATATCGAAGCCGTCAACGACAATCTCAAGCGCGAGCATGTGGCCGAAGTTCTAGACACGGTACGGCCTCTCATCGAACAGGAACAGTGGACCAGCGTTCGGCCCGTCCTGCTCGATTTGCAAAAGCTCAATCCGCAAAACACCGAGGTCAAAAAGCTTCTCCGCGAAGTACAGGAGAAGGTCTCGCGGCAACAACGTTCCGTTCAAGTACGGCAACTGGTATCGGATGGCGACGAGGCAGTTCTGGGACAGAAATATGCCGAGGCCCTCGAGTTCTACAATCAGGCGGCCTCGCTCGATCGGACCAATACCGAGCTTGTCGCAAAGATCGAAAACGCCACGAAATTGAAGGAGAAGGCTGACAAGGTTGCTTCTCTTCTTGAGCAGTCTCGTGAAGCTCGCAAGCGCTACGACTACACCGCCGCCGGCGAACTAATTGAGAAGGCGCTTCAACTCGACGAACGCAACACAGACTTGCGCAATGAACGCGCCAGGATTGTGCAGGAATCCGAACGGGCAACCAAGGATCGGGCGCGCCGTCAGTTTAGCGATGCCGCGCGAGATCAACTCGGCGCCCGCCAGTACACCGAAGCGATTAAGAACCTGCGCTCGGCCCTTGAGATCGATCCGACAGACGCGGAAACACAGCAACTGTACCAGCAGGCAGTTGAACGCCAAGAGGAACAGCGGCGCCGCAAGATCATCGACCAGATCGTCGCCGAGATTTCAGAGTGCATTGCCTCGAATGAATTCGAGCGCGCGCTGACCCTGATTCAACGCGCCCAGGAGCGCCTGCCCGGAGAAGCGGTGCTGCTGCAGTTGAAGGCCGACGCTGAGGTAAAGCAGCGTGAACAAGTCGCGAATAAGCTGGTCGAACACACGTCGTTGCAGGTATACAGCGTCTTTCTGACCAACCCCCAAGAGGCTTTAACAGCCGTTCGTGAGGCGCTAGCGCAGATGCCGGGAGAGCCGCGCCTTATTGCCCTTGAAGAGAAAGTGGTCGAGCAAGTCAACAAGGCGAGCTTTGAAGAAAGGAAGCTCGCGTTCCTGAAGCAGGCGCAGGCGTCGATCGATGCGAAACAGTTTGACGAGGCAGTCCAGATTCTGGAGTCCGCGGAAATCGAGTGCGGCGAAAGCCCTGACATTGCATCCTTGTTGACTTATGCGCGGGAGCAGCATCGAAAGGCTGAAGTTGCCCAAAAGGCGGCTAATGCCACCCGGGATGCGCAGGCGCTGATGGCAACCGGAGAGTTCGATGCTGCGGTTGCGCTTCTGCAACCTGTGGCTTCGGAAACCGGGGACCCGTCTGTTGAACAATTGCTGCGCCAGGCAACGGCGAGCGCGGCTGAGTTGGTTCGGCGCATTGATGCCGTTGTTGCCCGCGGACTGGCGCTGGGAGACAAGGATCCTGAAAAAGCGCTCCAGTTTCTCTCCGGCCAATCGCGGGAAATTCAGAACCATTCCCGCGTGCGCGAACTGAGCGCCAAGCTGAATGCCGATATCGAACGGGAACACAGCATTGCGGAAGCGATCGAGAACGCCAACGCTTCCCCTCAAGGGAAGGATCAGCAGCCGCCCGCAATGCATGCAATACCGGCCGCAGCAACGCCCGCCGTCGCTGTCGGTGCCGTCGCAAAAGCTAAGTCAGGATTCCCGCTTGGAATTCTGTTGGCAGTTATCGCAGTTATCGTGCTTGCGGGCGCGGGCGCCGGATACTGGTTCTTCCTGCGTCCAGCGGCTGTTGTGCCGGTGGGCGTCCTTGAGCTAAACGCGACGCCATATGCTGAAGTTATAAGCGTCGCCTCCGACAAAGGCAAAATGGTTGCCCTGCCCGCGGGAGATCATTGGACTCCGTTGCGTTTCGACGAACTTCCGGCCGGCAATTACACGGTGACCTTCAAAGGCGCCGATGGCGCTATTAAGCAGCAACAATGCAGTGCCGCGCAATCCGTGCAAGTATGTTCCATCGAATTGAAGCCGATTGACGACAACACGATCGATCAGATCATCGGAGGCGCAAAGTGAACCTCCGGCCGCTGATTCCCATCGTTTTCGTAATTGTTTCCGGTCTAATAGTGCCTGCACAGGCTCAAAATGAAAAGCCGAAGCAAGAGGCGAAGGATCTTGTCGATCGGGCCAAGACTGAAGACAACGACAGGGCCAAGCAAGTGCAGGATTACTGCCAAGCGGCCCAGATGGAACCCAAGAACAAGAAATATGTCGACACCTGCAACAGCTATCGCGCCGGCCTGAACAACGATGACACCGCATGGCTTGCAAGCGCAATTTCAGCTTACAAGAATCATGACCTGGATAAGGCCGAATCCTTTGCCAAGTTAGTTACGAGTTACGATCAGAAGTTATCCGGTCAAGCTAAGTTTCTGCTTGACCGGATTAGAAACGAAAAGCTTCTCGTGCAAGTGAAGGCAGCCTGGGATAAAGGCGACTTTAACAGCGTTGTATCACTTGAACAAAGCATGACCAATGCGGATCTCAAGGCATCGGCCAGTGTATATGTCAATAATGTTGCCCTCTATAACGGGTACATCAATCAAGCCAGGAGCCTCGAAGGCAGTAACCCCCAGGGAGCAATTAGGCAGCTTCAGTTGGCTCAGAGCCTGAACCCGAATGGTCCGGGCAATCCAGCCGAGATGATCGCGGCGTTGCAAAAGCCAGTCCAGCCAAAGGCTACTCCACAGGCGTTAAATCCTGCTTCTGTTGCCAGGACGGCAACGGCGACTGCAGGCGACAACGCCAAAAACATGGCCAAGCTGTCAGGTGATGCGCGCAATGCCGAGAAGCAAGGCGATTTGCTTGAGGCGCTGAAGGATTATGGTCTGGTTCTCAAGTTAGATCCGGCTAACACCGACGCTCAAAACAACATTGCGAGAATAGGACAGGCAATCAGAAGCGATCCGGACGCGGTCAGGAACGAACTGAAATCTGCTATCCGGTCTTTCTACAATTCCCAATTCGACGACGCTCAGACAGCGCTCAAAGACTATCTGAAGTCCCCGCAGACTGCCGAAAGCCCAGGCGTGGCATATTTCTATCTCGGTGCAGCCATAGTCGAACAGGCAATGCTTGAAACGCCCCGAGCAAAGTGGCAAGGACCTTCCCCGGATGCCCAAACGGCATTTCAACAGGCTCGCAAGGCTAAGTACATCCCAGTGCGGCAGTATGTATCGCCTTCCCTGCTGAAGGTCTGGGACGCAACCGGCCAATGAAACTGGAGAGAGGCGGAGCGCAGTACGATTGGCCAACGTTCAAATCCTGTTCATTTCCAACGTTCAATATCGGCATCAGTCCTACCGCTGGCGAGCCGCTATTTGTAGCCCATCCAATCGATCGGAGTTACTTCAAAGGTTTCGCCATCTATGATTGGCTTGAGATCACGGTCCAGCAATCCGCCAAGCATCTGTAAAAAGGTGTCCGTAAAGCCACGAACATCCGTCTCAGGGTCACGATAAGTAAAGAATTTAGTCAGTGTTTTGCGCTCGTGAGTCTTGAGATAGTCTTCGACGTCAAGCTTTTGGTTCACCGGCTTTATGATTAATACAGTAAAGCCTCCGTTTAACCCCCTAGTGGCGGCGCAGAATGAGATGTCGATTCTCATTGCCGTGCGTTCGTTTAGGAAATGAAAGACGGGGAACCGCCCCAGTTCAACTGATCCCTCGCGAGTTACTTCGTTCAGTTCGAACCCATGAGCGGCAAAGGCAGAAGCGTGGCGGCGAATGACTTCGTTTACCGTCGCGTCATCTCCCGCAAGCGTCAAGCCATCCAAGTTCATTGTTTTGCTCCTACCGCGCTGCCATCGCCGAAGAGGGTTTGCTTCTCCATTTCATAGAATGGGCTGGCACCCTCCTTCGCTGGATTATCGACGTCCACAACAGTGTATCCCTGGTCCGCCAACTTCTGTGCCCATGCTTGATTCTCTTTGAAGATCTGTGACTTCTTAACGGCGTCCTCTGGAATAAGGTCTGGAGCGTATTGCTTTTTCAGATTGTTCCATTCTGTCAGGGCAGCCGGCGAGATATTGTCTCCGCTAAAAGTCTCCACGTTGCAGTTGCATTGCTTCTGCAGACCCTCCGCGTAAGGAGCAACCGCACTGGCCATGCTCCTTCCAATGACTGCTACTTTGTTGTTTGTTCCTGGGATAACTCGGTCAGCGTTGACCCCGTTGAATTGAGAGTTTTGTAACGTTGATGCATCTGGCGATGAGCTTGTGCTGACTGTTCCGCTCCCTGCGGTTGCAGAGACAGATGCGTTCTGCTGTGGCTGCGTTGCCCCGCTCGCAACCATTCCACCCATCACTCCGCCCAGTCCGCCCGCGCCGGGCGAAGGCGTGCCAACCTCGCCAATGATGCAGGTCGGCGACCCCATCACAATCACGCCGCCATGCACGGTAGGGTCACCTAGTCTTGCAGCGGGAAGGAAGTCGATCATCACTCCAACCGATCCCATGACAATCATATCTGGTGGGCCGACGCAGGTCGCCATGGTAGTTACAGTTGCAGCCGGCAGAAAGTCGATAAGCACCGTTGGCGCCCCCGGCGGAAGGATCGGTCCGCCCACATGAGGCACCACGCCCGTCACCATAGGACAGGTGTGCATATCGGTTACTCTTGCTGCCGGCGGCATTCAACACCCTCCATTGCCAATATCAGCTTGCTAAACCTTCGTGCCCGGCTCGGTTGCCGGCTGCGGCAGGATGCGCAAACCCCTCACAAATGCTTCGTAGTCCTGCCTTACCGTCTTAATCTGCGCTTCTGGAGCCGTCAAAGTAATAATGCCTGACCACAGTCCCAATCGCGTGTAGGTCTGAGCATGCAACATGCTCCCTACAGAATCGACGTTGTGACGCACGAAGAGCAATTGAGCCTCATCGGCCCCCGGAAACGCGGTAGCTTGCGGACCGGCAAATTTCGCCTCTTTCAGGTGGTTCCCGATAAGACTCTTCTGCTTCTCGATATACTCCGCAAGTCCGCCTGCTGAGCTTAGCGAATCTTGTCCCACGCCCACGCTCGCAGTTACCGTTCCCTGCGCCATCGGCATCTGGCGGATTCCAAAGTCCGCAACATAAATCCAGCCCGCGGGAATCGTGGTTATGCTCCATCTGCCAACGGAGGGGAAATTGCCAACCGCGCCGGATTGTGCCCGTGTCTCCGTCAAAGAACCTCGATCGATTCGTTGATTTACTTCCAGTCGACTGACCGGCGGGTGCGCTCTAAACGCGCGCTTCATCGAAGCGTCGCCCTAGTTGCTCCCTTCCGCCTTGTCCGGTGCGGTCGGCGACGCGGGACTCGGTGTCGACCCTGCGCTGCCCGATCCGGCTGCGCCGCCGCTGTTGATCAGCACCATCGTTCCTGAGATCGCGACGCCCGACGGTCCAATCGTAACGAAGCCTCCGGACGCGACCAGGCTAAGTTCCATTCCGGCTTGAATCACCACATTCATCCCCGCGTTGATATAAACCGTATTATTGGCATTCAAGGAATAGGCCGAACCTACATTGATGCTTTGGTTGGAACCGACGTTCAGCGCATGATTGCTTCCCACCTGCTCGGTCAGATTCGATCCAATGTTCAGATCCGAATTCTTATCGACCTTCTCCACCGAATTGCTCTTGATCTCCCTGTGGTAGTCTCCACCTATCTGCTCCAGCTGCTTGCCCGTAACGATAAGTGAGTCTTTGCCGCCCACGGAGATGCGCCGGTCGTTCTCGATCGACTGATCCATGTCCTTTTCGGCGTGCAGATACACCTGCTCGCTTCCCTTTTTGTCTTCAAAGCGTAACTCATTCGCATTGGACGCCGAGCCGCTCAAGCTGCTCCGCGTAAGTATCCCCGAACGAGTCTTGTGGTCGGGCAGAGCGTATGGAGGTGAATTGACACCGTTATAAAGCGAACCGGTAATCACCGGGTTATCGGGATCGCCATTGAGAAACTGAACAACTACCTCGTCCTTGATGCGCGGCCAAAAATGCGCACCCCAGCCGTTGCCTGCCCAGCCCTGGGCCACGCGCAACCAAATACTGTCCGTGGTCGCTCCCCGCGCCTCATTCTTGTCCCAGAAAAACTGGACCTTGATGCGCCCCAGCGAATCAATCGTTATCTCCTCGCCGGATTCACCTACAACAACAGCCGTCTGCGGACCGTAGATCTTCGGCTTCAATAAGGTCAGCGGGGGCTTGTAGACAATATCCGACGAGACCGCCGTGAATCGGTTGCTGTATCCAGTTCCCAGCGCCGAGTCTGTTGCTCGATAAGACGGAATCTGATCGGCGTGCATCGTAACTGCGGTCAGCAGATATTTTCTGTTCCACGCCGCGCGCGGATTGTCGGTAAGCGTGAACGTGTAGCCCGCGCAGAATGAGCGCGCAGTTGCGCTGCCGCGAAAGACCTCTGCAGTAGAGTCGGACGCAAGCTGTCTAGTCTCGATAAACAAGGTCTCTAGATCCGTGGTGGGTTGCGTCTCGTCGGTTGCGTAGCCTTCTGCGCCGGCAGGATAGAGATACTGATCGAATGCATTCTTGCCGTAGGTGCTGGCGCTCTTCTTGTCCGGCGCATCGGTCCGCGCAAAGCTGCGATAGTTGTAGTCCGATGTCGAGTGCTTGCCTGAGACCATGGTTGCCGTCGATGTGAACTCGATTACCCGCGCACCATATGCACCCTCCGCGCCTTTCAAGTTCAGGGCGTATGGGATTGACGCCGAAAGCGGGCAGTCCTGATAGGTGCTTCGCGAGTCGCCAAATACAATCTTGTTGTCCTGGTCCGAATGCTCAAACCAATAATAGATTCCGCTCTCTTCCAGGATACGCGCCACAAAATGGTAATCCGATTCGGAGTACTGCGTGCAATACTCAAGCGGCTTATATGAATTCGTTGTCTGGTCCGACAGCGACAATCCATACTCGCCGATAACTGCCTTGGCAATGTCCATCACTGTCTTATTCTGAAAAACGCGGCAGTTCGTGCTCAAAGTAAGTTGCCACATTGAAGGCACAATCCGCGCCTTGTATACGTCGAACTCAGAGTCGCCCGCGTATTGTTCAAACGACGCAACAATCCCGCTGATCCAGCGCGATCCCTGCGCATCGCTCAGGTTGATTGCAACCGAGACCTTGGTGCCCACGATCGACTTGGGATCGATCGTTGTGTCTACCGTTGCCAGCAGTTCGACATGGTACTCGAATAAGCGCGAGATACCTTCCGCGCCATCGAGCGACTCTATCAGCAGCACATCCTTGCCCAGCGGGCTTGAAAACTGCATCAACCGGTCTGTCTGCTTCAGGCCTGCCATACCAATCCCGCCTGTCTCCCACTAAGTCGTTCTGAACAAATCATTGAATCCGCCAAAATCAGGCTGCTGTATCCCATACGTACGTCAGCGCGCCGTCCGCCACTGAGATAGTCACGCGATCTGCCGTTGCTCCTCCCGCTAACTGGGTGAGTATCTGTCGCGATAACTCAGGCAGCATCGTGTTCGACAGTATGTTATCCACGTTTCGCGCCCCGCTTTCAACCTCGGTGCAACGCCCCGCGATCTCGTTCAAGAGAACGTCGTCGTACACAAGATCGACCTTGTGCGTCTCTAACAAGCGCTTCTGAATCTTGCCCAGCTTCAAGCGGATAATCTGCTTCAAGGCCTCATCGCGCACCGGGAAGTACGGAACGATCATAAGTCTGCCCAGAAATGCCGGCTTGAATATCTTGTTCAACTCCGGCTTCAGCGCCGTAACCATTCCCTGGCTGTCGGGCATGGTCTCCGGATCGGCGCAAAGCTTCATCACTGTTTCCGTGGCCGCATTACTCGTCAGCAGAATGATAGTGTTCCTAAAGTCGATTTCGCGGCCCTCTCCGTCCTCCATCCGGCCTTTGTCAAACACCTGGAAGAATAGTTCCAATACATCGGGATGCGCCTTCTCAACTTCATCCAGCAGCACCACCGAATAGGGTCTGCGCCGCACCGCCTCGGTCAACACGCCGCCCTCGCCGTAGCCTACATATCCCGGCGGCGATCCCTTCAACGTTGAAACCGTGTGCGCTTCCTGGAACTCCGACATGTTGATGGTGATCATATTGCGTTCGCCGCCATATAATACGTCGGCAAGCGCAATCGCCGTCTCTGTTTTTCCAACGCCGCTTGGTCCAACCAGCAGAAAAACCCCGACCGGCTTCACGGGATCGTCCATGTTTGCCCGCGATGTGAGAATGCGCTGCGCGATCGCCGAAAGCGCATGATCCTGTCCTATCACTCGCTTCTTCAGGTGCTCGTCGAGGGTCAGCACAGTCTCGATCTCGTTGCGCACCATCTTGCCCAGCGGAATTCCCGTCCACGCAGAAATCACTTCGCCCACAATCTGCGCGTCCACTGAAACCCGCATCATTCCCCGCTCGCCCTGTAACTTATCAAGCTCCGCCTCAACCTGCTTGAGTTCAGCTTGTATCTCGGCCTCTTTACCCGCTGACTCAGAGCCTTCCTTTTCGGTGGACTCAAGGCTCTCTTGCAGTTTGCGAATCTTTTCGATCAGGCCCTTTTCCTTCTCCCATTGTTCCTTTAGGATCGCCTCCTCTTCCTTTGCGGCCGCTATCTGCGTCTCGATCAGTTCCAGCCGCTCCTGATGGTCGGCGCCAATCTTCGTCTCCCGCTCGAGTACTCGCTTCTGCACCTCGAGCGAATCCAACTGACGCTGAATATCTTCGAGCCTCGGAGGAGTTGAATTCTGCCCCAATGAAAGCCGCGCACAGGCCGTATCAAGCACGGAAACTGCCTTGTCAGGGAGTTGCCTGCCGGCGATATAGCGATGAGATAACCTAACTGTAGCTGTAACTGCCTCATCCAGAATGCGCAAGTTGTGGTGTTTCTCGAGCGACCCCACAATGCCGCGAAGCATAGTGCATGCCACGTCTTCCGTAGGTTCTTCAACCTTCACAACTTGAAATCTTCTTGCCAGTGCCGGATCCTTCTCGAAGTATTTCTTGTACTCCGACCAGGTTGTTGCGGCAATGGTTCGCAGTTCGCCGCGGGCCAGCGCCGGCTTTAGCAGATTGGCTGCGTCGTTCTGTCCCGCCTGTCCGCCGGCGCCAATCATGGTGTGCGCTTCATCAATGAAAAGGATGATCTTTTCCGTCGAGGACTTCACTTCCTTAATCAGCCCCTTCAGCCTGTTTTCGAATTCGCCTTTGACGCCGGCGCCCGCCTGCAGCAGCGCCAGATCGAGGCTGTGAATGTGAATACCCTGCAGAGCCGGCGGCACATCGCCGCTCACCACCCGATTAGCAAATCCTTCGACAACGGCCGTCTTGCCCACACCGGCCTCGCCCGTCAGAATCGGATTGTTTTGCCGCCGCCGCATCAGAATGTCGATCATCTGGCGAACTTCCTGGTCGCGCCCCAGCACTGGATCGATCTTCCCTGCTTTGGCATTCGCGGTCAGATTCACAGTGTATTGATCCAGGTGCGGAGTGGCTCCCTTGGATGGACGCGCGGCGGCGTCTTCGCCTTCGGCGCTCTCCGCCTGTTCAGGACCCGCTTCAGCAAGACGCGTTTGCTCTTCTTTCGACCTGGCCACAATGGTGTAGAAGTTGGCGCGCAAGTCGTCGACGTTGATCAACTGCAATTCTTTGCTGCTATCCTTGACCATCCGAGATAGCTCATCGTGGCCTAACAAGGCAAGCAGAGTGAATCCCATGCGAATGTTGCCCGCATTGAAATCGATGCTGGCAACAGTCCAGGATTCCGAGAGCATCTTGACCACCGCAGGGCTGAATGCCGGCGAGCGCGCATTTCCGCTTTTCAATGAGTCGAGGCTGCGCTCCAGTTCCTTGGTCAGCCTGGAGCGGTCAATCGAATAGTGCTTCAGAATTGCGGCAATGTCGTTGTCAGTGCCGTCCAGCGCCTTTAACAAGTAATGTTCGATCTCGATGTCATAATGCGTCCGCGCAACGCACAAGCCTGCCGCTGCTTCAAGCGCCCGCCGCGTGGTATCGTTCAGCTTCTCGATAAGTGCTTTCAGGTTCGTGCTCATGACCCTTCATCTCCTCTTCGATTGAATGTCTCTCACTGCACCAGGTAAGTCGCGTCGGCTGGATCGCGATTGAGCGGCCTGGTCTTCAACCAACTTACAAACCCAAGTTGCGGTCGCATCTGCCCGCCGGAACCTAACTCGCACGGCGGCGCATCCTCACGCGCCAAAACCAGTTGAACTTCTGTCTCATAACTCCCGTTGGAATAGAACTTCAACCATGCTACAAGCTCGTGATAGGCTTCCTGCCCAGGCAGAAACTTAAGATACTGCTCGAACCGCATGGGTCCCAGCGAGATGCGGATTCGCCCGTGATGATCCCATACTTCGTCTCCGGCCACGACTCCTACGCCCAGGCGTTCACTCGGCCCGCCAAACCCCGTGAATTTGGTTTGGTTCTCTGCACTTAGCTTTCTCCAGGCGCCGGCAAATTGCTGGATGTGAACATCTACGCCAAAGTAGTCCTCGAGAATCTGCTGCAGCGAAGCGGCCGTTCGCACATGCCGCGCCAGCAACGCCGCATAGTTCAGGTAACCGGCATCCTCGATTCCACCTCGATCGCGCAGGCCTTCCGTGCCCAGTCCCAGTAAGTCAAGCAATCGAGTTGAGAGCCTGTCATCCCTGGTCCTTTCATACTCGATAAAGAAGCGGTACTTCTCCCAGCCTCTGTAGAAGAATGAAATCATGCGATGGTTGAAGATATTAAGGAAGTCCTCCATCGCATAATCTTTCTGCCTGATTCGATCGAGCAGAAACTCGGTGTATGGCGCCGGCATGACGGAGACTGCGGCACACAGCCCCATGAACTCTACTGTCATGCTCACCTGCCCATTCTCCAGCCGCTGCAATTGGCATATCTCGCTGGGCGGAAAACCGAGTGAAGTCTTAGCCGAAAAGCGGATGGTTTCCCCTTGCGGCGTGACAAAGTATCCTACCGGCTTGAGCTCCTGGTCCATCCTTTGCAGCATGCGCACAGCCTGAAAGAAATGCACGCGGAACGGCTCTTCGTCCAGCATCTTGCGAAGATTCTGAAACTCGATTCGTAGGTCGATAACACTGGTCTGCCCGGTTAGAGCAGAGCTTGAGTTCCGGCTCGCGGCGGCCATTTTCCCAGCACCTCCTTTCGCAGGCTGCTTCGTGCGGTTAGTTGGGAGAAGCTGTTCATCGATGCATAACTGGCAAGAAATCTATCGAGCACAGCAGCAAACAGGTACAATCCGCTGCCCGCAAACTGCTGTTCGTCAAACTCCATCTCCACCTGCGTGCCCCGCGCCGGAATGAGCCCGTACGCCGAGTCGACCAATGCAAAGTTAGGCGAGGAACTCATACGCAATATAGATCCAACCTGATTCTCGCTGGCCGCCGAGTCGCTCATGTTATGCAGCCGCAGTATCTCCTGCATGGCGCCGCGGCCTTCTTCGTTCAGCGAAAGATAATTCAGGGAAAGCAGCGAGATCAGACGCCAGAAATGTCCCTGCCCTGCCGGCGGATCGACGCTGGGCGATGGGCGCCGCAACGCGGTAACAGTTTTGGCCGCCGGGTAACCGGGAACGTCGAAGTCACCCGCTTCCAACCCGAACTGCAAGCGCGACGGCAAATCGAAGTTGGTGCAAAGTGTCCGCACCATCAGCACATCCGCTTCGGGATCCGCAAAGTTCCCGGTCAGATCGACGACGGAGATGGTCATGGTCGAGGGTTGGCGCTCGCCGAATTCATTCAAATGGCGCGTCGCCGCCCAGAATGCAAGATCGTCCCGCTTCCGCGTCTGGTGCCGGTACGCATGCATTGGTTCCAGCACCACGGATTGCCGCAATCGCGGATTGGTTGCGATCACCTCTTCAATACTGAAGATCTCCATTACCGTCGAATGACGATTGTCCGGGACGATGGTGTAGTGATCGCGCGTCTGGCTGAGAAGGATTGGCTCCGCCATTTGCGGAAACAGATTGATCGCCGGCGAGCACCCAAGCCGGAAGGTCCGCTCGTTCACTCCGAGTTCCAATACCTGCTGCCGCTCGGCCCGTTCAAAACTGGAGAAGAGAAAAACAATCTCGGCTTCCTCGCCGAATCCGGCGTCTGCCAACGGTTCTAGCCCTCCGAGGTCGAAGAACAGAAATTTTTCAGGCAGCGCGAAGTACTCCTGCAAGAGCCGGTGGCCGTCCATCGATCGCCGCACAAAGGGCAACAGGCTTTCGTCGGCATCGAAACCCACCATGCGAATCTGTTGTGGTTCCAGGCTGATCAGTCTCTTCTCATCCTTCGGATCGCGAAGTTGTATCTCGATGCATTTCTCCGCAAGAAGCTCGTAGAGCGAATACACTACGCTCGCGTCTCCAGCCAGATGAAAACGGAGACTTGAAAGCGGGAGCCCTGTGAACACCACGTCCTTCAGACAGCGTAGCCGCAGCCGGGCCGCTGCTGCCGCCTGGATTCCCACCGAAGACCGCGGAGGCCGCTGCATTCGCTCCGGTTGCCGCCACTCCGCTGCCGCGACCGAAAATGGCCATAGATCCACGTCGTATGCAGCCTGAAAGCGGCAAGCCAGCCCATCCACGGTCGCTTTGGAAACTAGCGGCGTCCCTCGCGGAATGCGCATCCCCGCGGTCTTCTTCCCCTGTGCCGGGTCCGGCTGGAACTCGACGATAGTCATTGAAGGAACGGGACGAAGATAGCCCGGATGAATGACTCTGGTGAGGGCCTCGCATATCTCCGGAAAGTCGTCGTCGATCCTGCGATGCACGCGCGCCGCAAGAAACGCGAAGCCTTCCAGAAGGCGGGCAACATGCGGGTCGTCGCAGCGGTCCGGATCGAGCAGTAGCCGTCCCGCCACCTTGGGATACTTGCGCGCAAACTCTGCGCCCATCTGGTGCAGATAGGTCAGTTCGCGCTCATAGTATTCCAGCATCTCCTCGCGCATGAGTTACTTCACCTCGTACTCGCCTCTGGTCAGTTCCAATATAGTGTCGAATTTGATCTCTTCGTTCATGTTTTCGTAGGTGATCTGCCCTTCGATATGAAACCTCAGGCTTCTGCTGAGAGCATCCGCGCGAGCCAGAAAAACGTGCGGATGGACAATCCGCGGCTCAAACGCTCGAATGCACTTTTCCAGTGCGATGGTCAGCTCGTTTCGTTCCTTGCCCGCCGAGCCATCGAAGCTATGAATGTCCGGCAGACCGTAGTTTGCAACCGAGGCGGCGGTCGCAGGGAATGATTCCATCGCCGCAATCACCGGCTGCCGCGTATTGAGCAGCCACTCCAAGTCGCGCTTGAGAGAATCCCGGTACATGCTGATCGACGCCGCCCGTGTCTCCGGCCACTGCTCGACATCGGAGAGCCTGTCGATCAACGATTGTGTAACAAGGATCTCAGACTTGGTTCTGGCCAACACGTCCTCCCGGAATCACTGCAAGTCCTCTATTGCAGAACGGTCGAATCCAGCCACTGCTGGGTCTCCGGGTTCGCTGTTCCGGTGTCGTCTTCGAGCGTCCAGTAGCGAAGCTCAGGCCGCACCACCAGAAGGCTCCTCACCGTTCCTACCACAGCATCCGAGATCGCTTCGGCGCCGGTTTCCTGTCCGGCGCGCCAGATGTATCGATGCAGATCCAGCCATGTTCTGGCGCATTCGCTGGCCAAAATCGGCAGCGACGCGCGCAGCAATTGGCTCCACTCTCCCTTATTGGCCAGTGTGCGAAGCGATTGCCTGACCTCTGCGCCGGGTCCTACCGCAAAGCCCGGCTGCGGCGACGCTCCCTGCATCCGCGTCTCGCCCAGGCGCAATCCCGAACACACCAGATACGGTATGGGAGACCTCGGATCCAATGCAAATAGAAACTCCGCGCTCTCTACCACCAGCGCATAAGCATCGTCTACACCGCCCAATGGCCCCGCGGTTGCGGTTGCCCGCCTCACCGCCTGGCGCGCAGGCGCCGCTTCCACACCGCCTTCACCAGGCTCTTCGCCGTCCGCGGAAGCTTCCGGCACCGCGGAGACGGGCACGGGATCGGGATCGGTTTTACGCCGCTCGTCAAGCAGCGATCTCACCAGCCGATGAAGCTCTCCCAATCCGTCCAGCAGCTTGGAAAGATTCGGAGCGTTGTCTCCGTATTTCTCCTGGTGGAATTGATCCAGTCGCTCGGCGGCTTCGAGCGATGCCGCAAGAGCCGCATCGGCGTCTGCGTACAAGCTTTTCGGGCTCTCGACAAACGCCTTGTCGAAATCTTCGGCCGTAAGTTTGCCGTGCGCGATCGCATCCTGACGCGCTTCCTGCTTGGCGCTGTTGGTTGCATCTTTCTCATAGCCGACGGCGCGAGACTGCAGGTAATCTTCAAAGCTCAGGCCGCTCTTAGTGATCGGCGCTTTGCGAACCGCGGCAACAATCAGCGCGGCCGCTCCTTCCACCGTGAGCATGCGCAACTCAAGATCGTTGCCCTCCTCAATAGGAGGATAGAATGTGGGCCAGAAGGTCTCCTGGATCGATCGAAGCAGCTCGATTCCCGGAGACAGAATGGAAAGGCCTTCAACCCGCAACTGCGACTCAACAAGCCAGGATGCCAGCCGAACGTCCTTGCTCTTCTTGGCCAGCGCGTCGCCGGCCAGCTTGATGACCGCCCGATGGTCCGCCTTCTTCTTCTGGGCCAGGACCATGTCCCCTTCCGGCAGACTCTCGTCGTCTTCTCTCCGCGCCTCCTTGATCTGAGAGAAGACCGTGCCGTAATAAAGGTCTTCACCCGAAGGATTTTCTCCCGCAATCGGCGTAAGCAAATCCTCACGCAGAGGCATCTTGAGACTCCTTCTCAGGCGCAGACCAGGTTACGCTGCGGATATCAAGCAGCGGAATCTCCGTTTCATCGACGATCATCGTCTTCGCGCCATAGGGAATTTCGCCGTATTCTTCATCCGGCTCCCAAGCCGATTCGCGGCCCAACTGGACGGTTTCATCCGCATGCTTTGAGGAGAGCGGGCAAAGCACGGGCAGAAGAACTTCGCCAAGTTCCTGCAGGCGGAAATCCGCACTCGTCTCCACAACCGCGCGCGCCCAGACCAGATCGCGCAGGTTGGCGGGCGCCTCTATCTCGAGCCGACGCAAATAATGAATGGGAATCCAGGTGTAACTGCCCGCGATGAACACCTCGAGATTGGGCCCAATGCGCGGGTCAGCATCGCTGAACTCAGTGAACGCGGCCCCGTTGCATTCTCCACCATGAGCGGCTTCGTGCTTTGAAACCGGAAGCTCATGATTGGCAAACATAGCTTGCCTGGTGCGCTCGGCGTGCAGCGCACTGCGATAAAGCAGAAGCCCCATCGCCGCCCCTGGATTTGCTCCGGCCAGAATATCCAACTGCTTCTCTGCCCGGTCAAACTCGCCGGCAAACAGAAGAAGCTCGAACAGGAACGTGCGGCGCTTGACGTCGAGAGGGTTGGACCGCAACTCGTCGCCAAGCGCCGTGACTGCTTCCCGCAGCTTGCCTTCGCGGTAAAGCGCAAGTGGCGTCATTGTCCGCTAGGTGACCTTATTCTGCTTCAGGTTGTAGGTGACCGCACCGGTCGCGGTCAGCACTCCCTGCTCGTTCTGCGTCCAGTACTCTTCCTTGATCTGGTTGTAGCTGAATGAGACGCTCTCGGTTGGAATCTCGCTCGACGCGGATATCTGCTGCGACGTGATAAACAGCTCCTCGAAACTAAGTTTGAGGAAGGGCTTGTTATTCCCGCCCGCCTTAACGGCGGAAAGAACTCCAGTCTTGATGTGCGTCCCGGAGACCAGCGCTTTGAAGATCGGCGAAGTTGCCTTATCCATGTGCTTCATCACCGACAGGTCCGCGAGATCGACCTTGCCCGCCCCGGAGCCGCCTGTCCCGGCGACGGATGTTTGCTGGCTTCCGCCCCAGCTGAAGGAGAGAAGCTGAATCTGATTTTCGAAGTTTGTAGCTACCGCTTCACCGTCAATGCTATCGAGCTTCAGATAAAAATCAACTGCCATGCCAGTATCCTTTCGTTTTCGGTCCTATTCGAGGGCCGGTTGGGGAGATTTTTGGTTCGAGAGCCAGGGAGCAGCCGATCTATTTGCCCGCGGGTGCCGGCAAATCCGCTACAAGCCTCAAAGACACGGTGAGTTCATCCAGTTGGAAGTGGGGACGCAGGAAGGCCACGGCGCGCAATGCTCCGGGCTTCCCGGCAACTTCGACGACTTCAATACGAGCCTCGCGCAACGGCCTCTCTGACTTGGCAGCCGGCGACGCATTGTCGTCCGCGATCACATAATTGGCGATCCATTGATTCAGGTAAAGCTCTGCTTGCGAGCGGCTCATGGTGCTGCCCAGCTTGTCGCGCATCATGGCCTTCAAATAGTGCGCGAAACGAGCCATGGCCAGCATGTACGGCAACTGCGCCGACAGCCTCGCATTGGCATTGGCTTCCGGCTTGTCGTAGAGCTTGGGCTTATTGCAGGTCTGCACGCTAAAGAAAGCTGCATAGTCCGTGCCCTTGCAATGAACCAGCGGAACAAAACCCTGGTCGGCAAGCTCTTTCTCCCGGCGGTCGGTAATGGAAACCTCTGTCGGGCACTTCAACGCCACGTCGCCTTCATCGGTGCGGAAGTTATGCGTGGCCAGTGCTTCCACCAGACCGCCGTTTTCCACGCCGCGAATGGACGCGCACCAGCCGAACCGGGCAAACGAATTGGTCAGCCGGCCAGCCAGCGAGTAAGCGGCATTGCCCCACAGATACTTCGTGTGATCCCTGCCGTCGACTCCCTCCTCGAAAGCAAACTCGTCAATCTGCTTGGTGTCTTTGCCGTAAGGCTCACGAAGCAGCACGTGAGGCAGCGTTAGAGCCACGTAGCGAGAGTCGTCTGTTGCCCTGAATCCCTTCCACCGGGCATACTCGGTGCTGTCGAAGACCTTCCCGATATCGCGGATCCCCGGCATCTGACCGAACTCGGACAGGTTGATCATCTCCGGCGAGGCCGCCGAGATGAAAGGTGCGTGTGCCGCCGAAGCTACCTGCGACACCTTCTCCAGCAGTTCGATATCTTCGCCGCTGCGCCCGAATTCGTAGTCGCCCACCAACGCCGCGAATGGAGCGCCGCCGAAGACTCCGAACTCCTCTTCGTACACCTTCTTGAAGAGCGCGCTCTGGTCGAACTCTAGTGCCCGCTGCAAATCTCTTAGAAGATCTCTCTTCGAGACATTCAGCAGCTTGATCTTCAGCATCTCGCTGGTTTCGCTGTTGATCACCAAGTGCCGGATTCCGGTCCAGGTGGCTTCCAGCTTTTGAAACGACGGGTGATGGATGACCTCGTTCAGTTGCAGCGAGATCAGCCGGTCGATATCCGCGATGCGCGCGCCGATGGTTGCTTCGGCATCGCGGGTTAGGGTCATGTGACCTTCAAGAACCTGGTTGATGAACTCCTTCACCATGTCCTTGCCGCGCTCCTGGGCAAGCGTATCCTTGCCAAAGCGACCCTGCGCTACGATCTGGTCCAGAAGCGATACCTCAGTAGTCTGCGTCTCTGCGGCCTGTGCCGCGACAGGATTAGCTGGGCTACTCATTCTTGTCCCCCTCCGGCTTGGCGCCAAGCTCGGCTTTCAGCTTATTCAGCTCTTCCGTCTTTGAAACCGCGTCGAACAGCGCCTGATCGAGCTTGTCGTTGCCCTGCAAGCTTCCTCGCAGGTTGGAGAGGCGCGTGCGCAAATCGAGTAACTCCTTGATCGGACCTACTTGTTCGGCAACCTTAGCGGGCGAGAAGTCTTCGAACGATTCAAAGTGGAGGTTGACGCCGATCTGCCCCGCCTTGTCGCTCAGCTTGTTCTCGACCGAATACTGCAAATGGGGAGCCATGCCTTTCAGCACGCTATCGAAGTTGTCGGGATTGATCTCAACGAATTTGCGATCCTTCAAGGCTGCCAGCGGCTGCTCCGGTTGTCCCGTCAAATCTCCCAGGACTCCCATCACGAAGGGCAGTTCCTTCAGTTCGATCGCGTTCCCAACTTCTACGTCGTAGGTGATTTGCACCCGGGGAGCCCGGACGCGACTCAGCTTCTGCTGCGAACTTTCTCTAGCCATATACCTCCTGTGAAACGGGTGTGATGCGGGAAACCGGACAGAATCAAAGAAATCACAAAATGGAACCGATGTCCACTGGAATCTTTAACAGCACGATATTACCCCCTAGACCCGGCACCGGACGATAAGTTGCTGAAAAATCTTTTTTCTCTTGCCGGCCTGTGCGACCATGATCGTGGATTCACCCGACTTCACCAGCCGCGGCCGGCAGTCCGGGCTTGGACACAGGCTTAGCTCAACCGGTAACATGACCCTCATCCGAGGTCGCTCAGCATGAGACAGCTACAACCCGTCATCTGGTCCAAGGGAACTTTTCTCTCGCCCCAGCACCTGCAGGCGCAGGAGCGATTCGTTGAAGACAGCGCCCGGTTCTACCTGGACTCCCTCTACGCCAGGTCCTGGGGTTTTCGCGATATTCAGATCGACACCAAAGCTCTGTCTGAAGGCCGGCTCGCCATCACCCAAGCCGCCGGAATTTTCCCCGATGCCATGCCCCTGGACATTCCCGCCTCGGAATATCCTCCACCCGCTCGGGTGCTCGACGAATGCTTCTCCGACGGCCGGCAAAGCTGCACCTTCTATCTTGCCGTGCCCGAGTATCTCCAGGGAGGCATGAACGTCTCCGTGGATCGCGGCCGGGTCAGCACCCGATTCCTCTCGCAACTGCAAATGGTCCGCGATGAAAACACCGGCAGCGGCGAGAAGCCCGTCCAGGTGGCGCGAAAGAACCTTCAGATACTTGCCGACGGCGAGAACCGCGAGGGATCGGTCCTGCTCGGTTTCATCCGCATCCTGCGTTCGGAGACGGGCATCTTTCAAGTTGATCCGGCTTTCATTCCTCCGCTCATCGACATCCACGCGCACCCCACCCTGAAGCGCATTCTGAGTAACATGGTTGAGCTGCTGGTTGCGCGCAGCAGCCAGCTTTCCGGCACGCGCCGCCAGAAAAATCAATCGCTGGCCGACTTTTCAGCATCCGACGTAGCCAACTTCTGGCTCCTCTACACCATCAACAGCCACCTCCCTGTCCTCCGCCACTTCCTGGAATCGAGTAACATCCAGCCTGAAGTGCTCTTCAATGAACTTTCCGACATGGCTGGAGCGCTGACCGCTTTTTCCGGTAAGATCGCTCCCAAGGACCTGCCCACTTACAACCACGAGCAGCTCGGCGCTTGCTTCGCCGAACTGGATCGACTCATTCGCGTAATGCTGGAGACGGTCGTCCCCAGTAACTTCGTCGCGCTCCCGCTTAAGTTGGTCAGGGATACTATTTATGCAACATCGATCGATAAGGACTCTTACTTCCAGGGTTCGCGCTTCTATCTCGCTATCTCGGCTGACATACGCGACGCGGACCTCATCGACCGCACCCCGCAGTTACTCAAAGCATGCTCCGCCACCCAGCTCGAAACTCTGATCCGCAACGCCTTGCCGGGATTGCGCCTGCAGCACGTTCCCACGCCGCCGCGGTCGATTCCTGTCAAGCTGCGCCACCAGTACTTCGCCATCGAGCAGGGCGGGCCCGTCTGGGAATCGGTTCAGCGTGCGCGCAACTTCGCTGTTTACGCACCGGCTGAAATCCTCAACCCGCAATTGGAACTCGTCATCCTGCTCGCGCAACCGGAATGAGGCCTTGTCTACCGAATGGGCCGAAGACCTTGTTGCCATTTCCCGTTTGTGTGCTGCATAATGGCGAGCAATTGGGCCGCCAATCTAAATTGGCGTTGGTTCCGGGAGCAGTGTCGAGACGGCATTCACAAGTCAATCGAGGTGAGGCTCAATGGCGTCAGCCCCTATACAACTCAAAAAGCTACCGACGGTGAGCCTTCACATCTCTCAGGCTGGACTGGGCTTCATCTATCGCCACGAAGCCCAGCGTGGCGTGAGTAACCACTTGTATTGGCCTGGAGGTGCAAGCGGAGTCACTCTCGGCGCCGGGTACGATATGAAGGAGCGAACGAAAAACCAAGTCTCCGCGGACATGGTTAGAATCTGTGTCCCGAAAGCGATCGCCGACAAAATTGCCAATGGCGCTGGACTGTCAGGATCGAAGGCTGAGGACTTTGCCGACGACAATCACGATCTCGTTACGTTGACAAACGCACAGGAAACCGCTCTTCTCGCATTTATAATTCCACACTATGAAGCGATTGTGCGGCGCAATGTTCATGTGCCTCTTACGCAGTATGAATTTGATGCCTTGGTGTCGTTCGTTTTTAACCCCGGAGCATCGTTTCTCCCTGTCGCGAGCGACATCAACCAAGGGAAGATTTCAGCCGCAATGAGCATCATCAAGTCCCGCACCCTGACCGGCGGGGCCAGGAGTCAGGGCCTGCTTCAAAGGCGAATCGACGAGATTCAGCTGTTCTTGCATGGAGCGTACCACTCCCATCAGCACAAACACTAGACCGCCCAGGCTGGCAGAGAACCTATGAAACCGATCCTTCGACGTATGTTTCGGCCGGGGCGTCGTCGCTCCCCGGCTTCTTTCTGCACGTTGCTCTTCCTGGCGGCATCCATCGGGTTTGCAAATTCGCAAGATGGGAAAGTGGAGCTGGCAAATATACCTCTAGCCCTGGTCGGGACATGGAAAATTGAGTCGGTTCTTGTCGATCTTGGGTCAAGCCGCAGGCTGCTTTACCAGCGGGACGACCCGCGTCTCCTGAGCAAGCAAATCATGATCGGCAGTCTGAAAATTGTGTCGGATACTCTCGAGGCGAGAGAATGCCTGATGCCGAAAGCAGCCGCATGGAAAACAACCGCTAGTTCTCTCGTTGCCACTACGCTCGCCCCGCATGGCGTCCCTGGCTTCCCGCCCACAGTAAAGGACTACGGACTCCCGCTCGCCCCTGACGCTCAAGTTGACGCATATTCAGTGAAATGTAATCCGGGTCGATTCGGTCCCGCCCCATTGGGTACGGCACGGGCCGCCATCGGCTCAAGAGATCTAGGCACTTGGATTGTTATTCTCCCATCCGGTGATTTGGCAGTGCGGTGGTATGACCAGACCATACTACTGCTGCGCCGTAGCCAGTGAAGCTGAGCGCGACCGCAGCCTTCCATATAGGGTGAACTGTCTGACGCATCGCAGCAACGGCCCACTTCTGAAGAAGAAGCGCCCGGTTAATGCTTCATCAAAAAGATCACCGTCACGATCAGAACCAGCAGCAAAACGATCACCACGATCAGCAAGATTGGCACTAACTGCTGCAGCCCACCAGCAGCAGGCGCAGCCGGCTTCGGCGGCGGTGGCGGCGGCGCTGACGGCATCTGCGGAGCCGGAACATACATCCCCGGCGCTTGCGGAACCTGTGGCGTCGGAACATACATTCCCGGTGCCTGTGGAACCGATGGAGGGTAAACAGCCGGACGAGGGACAGCGCCGCCCCCGGGCATTCCCATAGCCGGCGGCGCGACTGGCGGCGGATAGCTTGGTAGGGGCGCGGACGGCGCAGGTGTCATGGCCTGCGGCGGCGCCACCGGGACAGCGCTTCCCGCAGCCGCGGCTTGGCTTCCTCTCATCGCCAACTCGCGCATCCGCGAAGCATCTAGAATGCGTGTGAACTCACTTGGTCCGGCAGCCGCCGGCGGTGCATTTACTACCGGTTCATTGAAGATCGGCGCTGCACGAACTGCTGGCGCGGCCGGGTAAGCGGGTGCCGTCGGAGGCGCCTGCGGCGGAGCCCAATCTGGCGTCTTGGCAGTCGCCGCGAGTGGTTCATTGGGCGTGTTAAGAGACGCGAAGGTTTGTGTCCATACGCCTGGCCCCGTTCCCCCTGCGGTGCTCATGGGCGGCGCTTCCCGAGGCGGCATCGGCGCATTCGAAGGCTCATCCAACATTCGAATCAGCCGCGTTATCCCGACGCCGCTCGACGAAGGTGCAATCGGTGCAGCCGGCTCCGGCTCTGAAAACGGCTGCGGAGAAAACGGCGTACTGCTCCCTGCCGCCGGCCGTGCCGGTGCAGCCGGAGGTCCGAAGTTCAGCAGATCCGCAGCGGACTTGTTCTCGTCGAAGGTCGGCTGCTCGGCCGGCGTCGACGTAGGTTCAAGCGATAGCATCCGAGTGAACGACCCGGCCGATGCGCCCGCTCTCCCGGCGGGCGGCGGTGCCGATGGTGTCGCCTCCGCCCCGCCCAATCCGCCAAATAGCTGTGTGAATGTCCCCGGTTTGTTCTCCACTGCAGGCGGAGCCGATGGCATCGCCTCAGTCCCGCCCAAAGTGCCAAATAGCTGCGTGAACGTTCCCGGCTTGTTCTCCGCTACAGGCGGAATTGCCCCCGCGTGCGAAGCCTGCGGATGCGTCATCATCGGGTCACCGCCGGGAGCGGCGCGCAACAATTCCGTAAATCCGCCCGCGCCTGGTACTGGAGCCGGGTTCGGCGTCGGCGCCGCAGTTCCTCGCATAGGCTCCGCCGGAGCAAACACAGGAGCCGGCTGCGCAATCTTGGTCGTCTGCGCGGGCGAACTTGCCGCCGGTTCCTCCGAATCCAATGTACGGAGCAAGGACGTGAACCCCGAGTCCTGAGCCGCCGGCCGCGATTCCGGAGGGGACGCGCTCTTTGCGGCAGTGCTTGCCGGCATCTCGACTTCCAAGGTTCGCAGCAGCTCCGTAAAGCCTCCGCCACCCTTCGCGCCAGCGGGCGCAGCCGCGGCCGGTTTCTCTATGGCAGCGGTCTTTTCTTGAGACGCCATCCGCATCCGGTCCAGTAACTCCGGCGAACTTTCCGCCCCGCCGCCAAGCACAACCTTATGGACTACCGGCTCAGCGAGCGGCTTCGTGCCAACAAAAGTTGGCGCGTAGAACGGATCTGCCGGCTTGCCGCCCTGCGCGCCGGTTCCTGCTCCTTGGACGGCCGCAACTGTCTTCGCATCCGCCGGCTCCAAGGCTTTGAAAACACCGGTCGCTCCGAAGTCCTGTTCGGAGCCGGGATCTTCCGGCCACGGAAGATTGTTCAGTCCAGGGGAATCTGGTGCTTTGTCCATCGAGGAAGGCCTCCGCTGCGATGCGGGTAGCATAAATCATTCGTTGCTCCCGATTTGCCTATTTCCCCAAAAAGATTTTGAGTATAATCCGGTTGCGCCCTGCCATATCGGTCGAATAAGCTCCTCGAAGTTCCTCCCGGTCCTTCCGATACGGCGCGTTTGCCGTTCGGCAAGGTCTGAAACTGCTCTCGCCGGGCATTGGCTTTGCATTGATCTGGAATCAAGCCTGATCATTAACTGTCGCCCATGGTGGTCTCCACTTATGAAATTCCTGTCGCGGGTCGTCTGGTCGGAAGGCATGCATCTCGGTCCGCATCACTTCCAGACGCAGAGCCGCTATTTCGAAGACACGCTCTGGTTTCTCAACTCCAATCTCCGTCAGGAGCCTTGGGGTTTTCTCCATTTTTCTCTGGATTCTGAAGCTCTGCGCAACGGTCTCGCTATTCTGACCTTTGCATCCGGCATCCTGCCCGACGGTCTCATCTTCGATCTGCCCGACTGCGACGCGGCGCCCGAGCCCGCGCAGTTGAAGGATCTATTCTCTTCCACTGACAGCGAAATCGTTCTTTACCTGGCCATCCCTCCCCGGCAAGACCAGGGCCTCGACTGCACCCTCGCTGGCGCCGCCGGCACGCGCTACAGCGCCGTCGAGCGCACCCTCAGAGACGACGCCATTGGCCAGGGCGAGTTCAACGTATCCTTTGCCCGCAAGAATCTCGTCCTCTTGAGCCAGGCTCAGCTCTCCGCCGGCGCCATCTCATTCCCGATTGCGCGCATCCTTCGCGACGGCGCCGGCGGCTTCGTCAGCGACGCGGACTTTTTTCCGCCCTCCCTGCGCATCGGCGCCTGCGAGGGGCTTGTGCTTCTGCTTCACCGGTTGGCGCAAGCCATCGAGGAGAAGATCGAATCCACGCGCGCCTTGCGCCTAAGCTCCGGTCGCTTTGAGCTCGGCACCTCCGCCCTCGATGTGTCCAACTACTGGTTCCTTCACTCCCTCTGCTCGGCGCTTCCCGCGCTGCGCCACCATCTGCAGGACCGCCGCAGTCACCCCGAGGAAGTTTACCGCGACCTCGTCCGGCTGGCCGGTTCCCTCAGCACTTTTTCACTGGAAGCGGCCCGCGACGAGCTCCCGAAATATGTGCATCGCGATCTGGCTTCCACGTTCAAGGGCCTGGATGCGCTGATCCGCCGCTATCTCGAAGTCGTGTCTCCATCCAACACTGTCACTCTCCAGTTCCACAAGGCTGACAAGTACATTTACGCGGCTGAGGTGAAAGACGAGCGCTGCCTCCGCCGTTCCCGCTGGATCTTCGGAGTTCGCGCTTCCATCACCGACTCGCTTATCCTGCGTCAAACGCCCAAGCTCGTCAAAGTCTGCTCGGCTGAGGGTGTCGTGAAGCTGGTCCAGCGCGCTCTGCCCGGCATGGAGCTCTTGCACCTGCCTGTTCCGCCCGCCGCTCTTCATGCCCACGCGGACATGCACTACTTCTCCATCTCCCTCACCGGCGCCTGCTGGCAGCATATACTTCAGACCAAGCAGGTCGGCGTTTACGTGCCCGGCGACTTGGGGGACGCAACCTTTGAACTCACCGTCATCACGGAGACCTCAGCATGACTTCTTCTCCATCTTCCGCTCCCCGCGAGATGAAGACCAACGATCTGGCACTGGCCTTCCAGGAAGTTTTTACCGTTGTTCTTCGCACCCGTTTCTTTGTTCAGCGCGTTGAGAATGCCGATAGCTTTCGCGCCACTTTGCGCCGCATGATTTCAGCAGCCGTCAAGGATGCCTCTGCCATGGGTTACAGCGACGAGGCCTCCAAGATGGCAATTTACGCCATGATCGGTTTTCTCGACGAGAGCGTCCTGAATTCCAAAGACCCCACCTTCGCTGAATGGGCCCGGCGTCCGCTCCAGGAAGAAATGTTCGGCGGCCACGTTGCCGGTGAATTGTTCTTTCGCAATGTGACCGACCTGCTCAATCGCCCCGAATCGCCCGAGGTTGCGGACGTGCTTGAGCTGCACGCCCTGTGCCTTCTGCTCGGCTACCGCGGCCGCTTTGCATTTGGAGATGCCTCCGAGATCCACTCCATCCTTCACCGCATCCGGGAGAAGATCACTCGCATTCGCGGCGCATATGCGCTCTTCCGCCCCATGGAAACTCCGGCTGCTCCGCCGCGCCGCAAGGCCGACCCGTGGGTGCGCGGTCTCGCCATTGCAACAGTCATTCTCGCAGTTTTTACTCTTATGGCCTACCTCGGCTACATGGTGCTCCTTGGCCAATCCATGCCCACAGCTTCTAACGGCATGGGCCAATCTGCCGTGGCCATTGCTTCCGCTGATCTGCCTTCTGCGGCAGCGGCGTCGAGCCTCGCGGAGGTGTCCCTGTGAAACGCATTCTGATTGGGATACTCATCTTTCTCGTCTATCTGGCGCTCGTGATATGGGCAGGATTTGCCCTCCATTTCGAGGGCACAAAGCTCATACTCTTTTGTGTAATTCTGGGCCTCATCGGAGCTCTGACCACGGCCTTCATTCTCTGGTACCTGCATAAGCTGAGCAAAGCCTCCGCCGATGCAGCCGGGCCCGACTCGCCCGATGCCATCAACCTCAACGCCCTGCTCCGCGACACCAACGCGAGGATCAAGCAAGCAGGCCGCGCCGGCGTAAAATCCCTGGCGTCGATGCCGCTGATCTATGTGATCGGCGACGAAAACTCCGCCAAGACGCAGACTGTCCTCCAGTCCGGCCTCGATCCCGAGTTACTTGCTGGAAACGTCTTTCAAGACGGAATGATCGTTCCTACTCAGTTGGCCAATATCTGGTTGGCGGGTAATTATGTTATTGCCGAAGCCGGCGGCGCGCTCCTGCGCCAGCCCGGCCTCTGGACCAGGCTCCTCAAAGCCACTATCCCGGCGCGGTTAGGCTCCGTGTTCTCCTCCGACAGCCGCCTGCCGGCTCGTTCCGTCGTCGTCTGCGTCAGCATCGAGCGCATCCTTGCGCCCAATACCACCGAACAAATTCGCGCACTCGCACAAATGCTCAATGAGCGTCTTCGCCAGCTTTCACAAACGCTCGGCATCTCGCTTCCCATTTACATTCTCTTCACCAAGCTCGATAACGTTACTCCCTTTGCCGAATACGTTGCCCGTCTCTCTGAAGAAGAGGTCAAGCTCCCCATCGGTACCCTGCTCTCTTCGCTCCATTCCGGCACCGGTCTCTACACCGAGCAGGCGACCGCCCTGATCGGTTCGAAATTCGACCAGCTTCTCTTCGCACTGTCGGAGTTTCGGCTCGACATACTTTCCCGCGGCGGAGAGCTCAAGGATTTGGCCCGCGGCTATGAGTTTCCGCGCGACCTGAAAAAACTCCGCGCCGGCATCGTCTCATTTCTTGCTGAAGTTGCCCGCCCCAGCCAGATTGGAGTCAATCCATTTCTGCGCGGCTTCTTCTTTACCGGCATGCGCGCCCACCTGGTTGAGGACGTCCTCGACGTCGGCCCCGCACAGCCTCAGGTTTCCGCTCCCATCGACGCGGGAGCCACCCGCATTTTTTCTCTCGCTGGGGCCCAGGCTCCGCAAGCGCCGGTTCCGCAACCCAGGCGCGGAGGCGCGCGAAAGGTTGCTCAGTGGGTCTTTCTTCCCCACCTGTTCTCTAACATTCTGCTTGCCGATAAGTCCGCCCTTGAAGCCAGCCGCTCAAGTGTCAGGACCAGTTATCTCAAGCGCACACTGCTGGCTGTCTCTTGCGCGATTATCCTGATCTTCCTTACTCTGTTTACCGTCTCGTTCTTCCGCAATCGTTCTCTTGAAGCGCGCGTAGCCGCTGCCGCAAACACGCCGGTTTCGCCGGTGTCTACGGGCACGTTCGCATCGCAGGGTGACTTGAACACCCTCGACCAACTGAGAGCTGTTCTGGATGAGTTGGGGAGTTATCGCAAGGACGGTCCGCCGCTTCTCGATCGCTTTGGCCTCTACCGCGGCGACGCCCTTTACCCCGTCGCCTGCCGCGCTTACTCGACCAAGTTCCGCACCCTTCTGCTCGCGCCGACGCAGGAGAGCATGCTCAACAAACTCCGCGCCGTGCCCGCCGCTCCTACTCCCGACTCCGACTACGGCGCCACTTACAGGCCGCTCAAGGCCTACCTCATCACAGCCACCAGCCCCGATCCCGACTCCGCCCAGGACACGGTTGATTTCCTGCCCTCTGAGCTCCTCAGCGATTGGGCCGGCAACGCCACTCCCGACGCTACCTTGTCTCGCCTCGCGCAGTCTCAGTTCGAGTTCTATGCCCGCCTGCTCCCCGACCCGTCCGGATGTCTTGCCGGCAGCGGCGGGACTAGAAACGACATCGTTGTCGCCCAAGCTCGCGCATATCTCAATGGCTTCCAGGGATTCCAGCACGTCTACCAGAGTATGCTCGCCGCCGCCAACCACAAGGTTCCCGGCTTCAACTTCAACGGCAAATTCCCCGGCTCCTCGCAGTACATCGTTGACAGCTACCCGGTCCCCGGCGCTTTCACCAAGGATGGTTTCGCCTTCATGCAGGATGCGATCCTGCATCCCGATCCCTATTTCCGCGGAGAGGAATGGGTGCTTGGGCCTTTGACCGGCCCTCCCATCGATCGAGCCGCTCTTTCCACCCAGTTGAAGTCCCAGTACACGCTGGATTACATCCAGACCTGGCGGGCTTATCTAAACAAAGCCCAGTTCATTCCCTACAAGAGCTTCGCCGACGCCGCACTCAAACTGAGTGCCCTCGATTCCAACACCTCCGCCATGCTTGAACTGTTCTCGCTCATTTCAATCAACACCGGCGTTGCCTCGCCCGACATTGCCAACGCCTTCCAAGCGCCTCAAGGCGTAGTCCCACCCTCCAACCCAAGCAATGTGTTTCTTGCTCCCACCAATCAGGCATACGTCACGGCGCTGCAGGCTCTTGAAGGAGCAGTCAAGAACCTCACCCTCAACGCCACCAGCGCCAACGATCCCACCGCCGCATTGCCCGTTACCCAGGCCGCCATCTCCGGCGAGCAGGCCGCGGAAAATCTTCGCAATAGCTTCATCCCCGATCCCGCCGGCGGCATGGATAGGACCAGCTTCAATCTTCTCCAGGCGCCCATCAAGTCCGCTCAGGACCTGGCCGCGCAAGCCCCCGCAAACGCTGCCGGCGGAGGAGCCAAAACCTTCTGCGCCCAGATCGGTCCCGTGCTCGCCAAGTTCCCTTTCAATCCCCAGTCCTCGGTTGAGGCCACTACCGACGAGGTCGGCCAGATCTTTGCGCCGGGGTCAGGCTCCTTTACGCAGTTCTACTCGACCACGCTGAGAGCTCTGGTGGTCTTGCAAGGCTCCCAGTACGTTCCTGCTCCCGGTTCCACAGTCAAGATCAACCCGTCCTTCCTTGCTTTCCTTGACAACGCCCAGAAGATCTCTTCCAACCTCTATCCGTCAGGCGGCAATCAGCCTTCGCTCGATTTCACGCTCACCGAGGTCAAGTCCGCCGGCGTTTCCGATGGAGTGCTCAACATCGATGGAAAGCAAATCAAGGCAGGCGGCGAATCGGCCACCTTCCACTGGGTCTCTTCGCCTTCGAGCAAGGTCACACTGAACACCCAGAGGAACGGTTCTCCGGCCATGACCGGCCCTTGGTCAGTCTTCCACTTTGGCTATTCGGCGCCGCAAGTCGCTCCAAACCGTATGAAATTCACCTTCACATTCAACAATCAAACCCCTGAGGTCGTGCTCTTTGACGCCTCCGGCCCCGGAGCCCCTTTGCTGAACCCCGAATTCATGAAAGGATTCCACTGTGTTTCCAACGTCGCTCGTTGATAGAAAAAGCGCAGCGGCCGCACCGGACACACCCGATCCGAAACTACGAGAGCATCTTGCGGAATTCGATCGAAACTGCTCGTCAAGACGGGTGCCAGGGCACGACTTCACAGGTTGCGGAAAAACTCATTGCTTTGAAAGGGCACGACTTTACAGGTTGCGGAAGAACTCATTGATTTGAAAGGGCACGACTTCAGTCGTGCCACGGAAGCAAAGAAGTACGCGGGCTTTAGCCCCTGAGGGAACGAGCAGTAGAAGTGGACTCAAACCGAGGCTCAATAGAATTGATCGCATTGGGCACGTCCAATCGGAAACTATGACTGAAGAATTCACAAACGACCTTTCGCAATCGGAGCCGCCCGCTGACCACCCCGGTGGACAGCAAGCCGCCGCTCCCGTGAATGCCGAGCTTTCGCTCCAAGCCGAGGCTGCGAAGCTTCGCATCCTGGTTTCGGCGCGCAGCGATATCGGTTGCGTCCGCACCAATAACGAAGACTTCCTCGGCTTCGACGAGTCTCTCGGCATCTTTGTCGTTTGCGACGGCATGGGCGGAATGGCAAGCGGAGAAGTTGCCAGTTCCCGTGCGGTAGCGGCAATACTCGAGTCCTTTGCTGCCTCTGCTTCTTCCGGCCTTCCGGTGAGCACCAGGCTGCTCCATGCCATCAATATGGCGAATTCCGACGTTTGGGAGAACGGCCAGATCCCCGAGCACCGCGGCATGGGAACCACGGTGGTAGCTGCCGCGCTCGATGGCAACAAACTTATTATCGGCAACGTCGGCGATAGCCGAGCCTACATCGTCAAGGATGGCCAGACCACGCAGCTAACCGTCGACCATTCCTATATCAACGAACTCATTCGCAATGGAACGCTGACCATAGAGAGCGCCCATAGCGCAGACTTGAAGGGGATGGAGTCCATCATTACCCGCGCCGTCGGCGTTGCCGCCGAAGTTCAACCCGACTTCTTCTCCGTCGATCTTACCCCCGGCATTGGAATCCTTCTCGCCACCGACGGTCTTACCCGTTACGTTCTCCAGGACGAAATCTCAGCCATCTTATGTGCTTCGACCTTTGAATCCGCCTGTGCCAATCTCATTCAAGTTGCCAAAGATCGCGGCGGCCAGGACAACGTGACCTGCATCCTTCTCCTCGTGCTTCCCGCCTGATGCGTGCCAGTTCCTTAACCCGTGCGCACCAAGCTCGCGCCTTGCCGTCCCTCCGCTGAACACGCCCTGAACCGCATCTCCGCGCCCTAGTTACTAATCGGTATACATATAAAAATTAATGTGCGTAACGTAACTTTATCGTGCACGCCGTGTTTGCGTGCATAGGACATCGCCCGCGTGCTGCCTGCGCATGATTCTCTTGACTTCTCCATACCCGTGTTGTAAGTTTTTGGGGTCCTCATACGATTCCCCGAGTCCGTGAAATGGAAGTGGCATATGGTTCAAGTGAAAAGGCTTGGCGCAGTTGGATTGATAGCTGTAGCGGCGTTGTCCACCGTTGCGATGGAAGGCCAGGCAGCCGACCCGGCGACCTTGATCCAGCAGAAAATTGTCACTCAGATCAAGGTGACAAAACCTACCGCCGATCACTCCGATATCGTTACCGCCGGCGATGTTGTGCTGCTGCATAAGGACGGGCTGATGATGTGCAGTTCGGCCTCCACGTATGCATTCTCAAACACCTATAGCAACGGCGTTCTGTCGGCCAATTATAAGAACCGCGTGAAAGACGCTGTGAAGTCGTTCGGCTTTGGCCATATCCCCGTCTTTGGCGGCGGGACCAGCGCCTCCGATGCCGCCAACAACGGCTGCGCATCGCGAAAATTTGTCGCCGGCGAGAAGTTTTGGATTACCGGGGTAACCCCGCAGAAGGACGGCATTCTCATCAGCACCTTCAGCGACCCGTACCCCGATCCCTCCGGAAACCAGGCGCGTTACTACGGGGAGATCAAGTTTCCTTTCGCCAAGGGCTCTGTGCCGGCGCCGGACGATTTTGTCAAGACAGTTTCAGAGGTCTTTACGGTTGCGCCCCCGGACGATAGCCAGGGCGGACAGGGCGGCCAAGGCGGGCAATCCGATCAAGGCGGTCAGCCCGCTCAGGCCGCCGCGCCCCCGGTCGCTCCCGCCCCGCCACCCGCGCCGATGGCTGACATTGCACCGCCGCCTCCACCGGCAGATACTCCGCCGCCGACCATCGCACTGGGCCAGACCAAGGACCAGGTAATCGCCGCTTTCGGTCAACCGGCGAGAATGGCCAAGTTGGGCGCCAAGGAGATCCTTTACTACAAAGACATGAAAGTGACTCTCACAAATGGAAAAGTGAGCAACGTTGAGTAAAGCATTCGCGCATCCGGGATGGAGCGCAAAACCGGAACAGGAATGAGGATACGATGACGATTCAATCGCTTCGAAATGGTATTAAGTTTGGTTGCGCGGCCCTGGCATTTGTCGGGCTCCTGAGTGCAGCGAGCCTGGCTAACGCGGCCAATACTCAAAAGCCCGCAACCCCCGCGAAGGCCGCGGCTCCTGCCAAGGCTCCTGCAAAGCCGGCTGGAGGCGCCACCGGTGGCTCGCACACAACCACGACCGGCGGGGCTCACACCACCACCGGCGGCTCACACACCACCACGACCACACATACGACGACCACTACGACGCACACGACGACCACAACCGGCGGCTCGCATGGTCCAACAACAGTCGGCGGTCATCCCGGCGCTGGCCCGGGCGCTGGAGCGCACGGACCAGCCGGCGGTGCAAGGAACACGTCGTTTGGGGGCCACACGGCGCCGCGCGGCAGCAATGAGCACACCACCAGGAGCGGCGGCGCAGTCCGCACCCGCGCCAACGGCCGCGTCAGCGACGTGCATGACGCCCGAAGAGGCATGGATGTCCATCACGGACTGGCCGGAGGCCGCAGGGTCTCAAGAGACATGCCAGGTCACGGCCGCATCGTCTCCGAGCGCGGACGCCGCGGATACGTGCAGCGCGGCTATGCCTACCACGGTCACGACTTTGGACGGCGCGCCTACTTCTACCACGGTCACGAGTACAACCGTTACTATCACGGCTGGGGCTATCGCGGGCTCTATCTGAATGTCTACGCCCCCGGCGTTTTCTGGGCTCCCGGTTTCTACGGGTGGGCATACAACCCCTGGGCCGCGCCCATCGCCTTCGGTTGGGGATGGGGCGGCGCGCCCTGGTACGGCCGCTACGGATACTACTTCCAGCCGTATCCGGTTTACCGCTCGGCGGCGTTCTGGCTGACAGACTACATCATCTCCCAGGATCTCCAAGCCGAGTATGCCGCACACCAGGAAGCACAGGAGATGGACGGCACTGCCGGCGCGGCAGGCGGTCCGCCGGTGCTCTCTCCCCAAGTCAAGGACATGATCGCCGAAGAGGTGAAGAATCAGATTGCGCTTGAGAACCAGGAAGCCGCGCAGAACACCGCCGGTCAGGATATTGACCCCGGTTCCAGCGGCATCGCGCGCCTATTGAGCGATGGCCGCCCCCACGTCTTCGTGGCCGGAGGCAGTCTCGATGTCACCGACTCGTCCGGACAGGAATGCACCGTCAGCGATGGCGATGCCCTCCAGTTGAGGACTGCGCCTCCTTCCGACGCAACCACCGCGAATTTGGTTGTTCTCTCCAGCAAGGGCCAGCCTGAGTGCCAGATTTCACTCACCGTTCAAGTCAGCTTGACTGACTTGCAGGAGATGCAGAACCACATGCGCGAGACCATCGACCAGGGCCTCCAGGATCTGCAGTCCAAGCAGGGCACTGGCGGAATTCCAGCCGCTCCGCCGTCGGCTCAAGCCAAGCCGACGCAAGCCGCATATGCCGCCGTTGCGCCTCCGCCGGATCCTGGCGATGCCGCCCAGGTTCAGCAGACTGACCAGCAGGGTGAACAGGCCGAAAAGGACGTGACCGCCGAAGCGGCTGCTCCGGCCTCCGGTGGCGGCGAGGCAAGCAACGCCCCCGCTCCATCCGATGCCTCCGCTCAGGTAGCCTCAGCCGACACGCCGCCCCCTCCCGCTGCCGGCGCCGCGCCTGCATCCGTCGAGATGGGCCAGACCAAGGACCAGGTCAAGGCCGAGCTTGGCGCGCCCACCAGGGTCGCGGATCTTGGGCCAAAGACCATCTATTACTACAACGGTATGAAGGTCACCTTCAAAGACGGTAAGGTGAGCGACGTACAATAACCCGGCAATTACAGCCACACACGCAACAAACGCCACAGCCCGGCCGGAAGCGGTCGCACTGTGGCGTTTTTCTTGCCCTGGTTGATTCCATCGTTGTTGTAACTAAGTCCCATTCTTAATCGTCGCCGCTTTGGGTAGCGCCGGACTCCAGTCCGGCTGTCGTGCGGGCGTCCTCGCCCGCACCCCGCCCGGAGTCCTGACAAACCGAAGTCCATCAACAGAATTGAAGCCGCTCTTGGCCTGTGTCGAGGCTCACGACAATCGTCCGGCCGCTATGCAAATCTATCTGAGAAGCCCCAGCCGTGCTCCCGGAGATAAATTATGCCGAGTTTATATGACTACGAATCGATCGCCAAGATGATCGATCACTCGCTCCTCAATCCCGCTTTGACTACGCAGGAGTTGGAAGAAGGCTGTGCGTTGGCAGTTCGATACAACACGGCGAGCGTCTGCATCATGCCCTACTACCTGGCTCGTTGCGCGGAGATTTTAGCGGGCGCCACTGTCTGCGCCAGCACCACGATTGGGTTTCCCCATGGCGGCCACACCACCGCCGTCAAACTCGCCGAGGCCCGGCAGGCGCTAAAGGACGGCGGACAGGAACTGGATATGGTGATCAACATCGGCAAGGTACGCTCGGGCGATTGGCAGTATGTTCGCGATGAAATCGCCGATCTGACCGAACTCATCCATGGCCAAGGAGCCAAGGTCAAAGTGATCTTTGAGAATGCCTATCACGACGACGCAACCAAGATTCGCTTATGCCAAATATGCGGCGAAATCGGCGTCGACTGGGTCAAGACTTCCACCGGATACGCGCCCAGCGGAGCGACCTTGCCCGATCTCGAATTGATGCGCAAGTATTCGCCGCCGGCAGTTCAGATCAAGGCTGCAGGCGGGATTCGCGATCTCGATGCTCTGTTGGCCGTTCGTGCCATCGGTGTCAGCCGCGTCGGCGCCACACGCACCCAAGCCATGCTCGAGGAATGCCGCCAGCGTCTCGGTCTTGAGCCCATCTCTGAATCGCATGCGCCCGCCGCGCCAGCCGGCTACTAGTGATAAGGTCCATATCATGAAATGACCTGTCATCCTGAGCGAAAGGGACCCCAAACGCTCTTCAGATTGGGGGTGAGTCGAAGGATCTGCATTTGTCCTTTCGCGATTTTCACAAAGAACATCAGATTCGGGACACTGGAAACAGGGGGTGGTCGTCGCCCACTGAAGAAAAAGCCCGGCACAATGGCCGGGCCTTTTCAATTTGGTGCGCCCGGCAGGGCGCACTCACTTGGGGGTGGAAGTCCCCTACACACCCG